>Ga0310121_10000697_pt1 | contig 36064 bp, 30 predicted proteins | sample CB27_Tmax_986_MG_FD_203504 | JGI IMG/M metagenome (GOLD analysis project Ga0310121, IMG submission 203504) | Marine microbial communities from Western Arctic Ocean, Canada - CB27_Tmax_986 | ecosystem: Environmental > Aquatic > Marine > Oceanic | place: Canada: Western Arctic Ocean | collected...
ATCCTCGCAACGTTCCCGGACCCTTCTGCTCCGGGTGGCAGAATCTCCTCCCCCCGGCTTGGTCCTGATCCTCCTGTGCACCGTTCCGGAGAGGTCTTCGGCTCGCTTCTATAAGGACCTTGCGCGAGCCGCCCGTGGGCTGGAGTTCCGTACACCAAATGCGAATGACCTTCCGGTATGGCTTATGCAGTGGAGCCGAGAGACATTTCATCGCGGGATGAGCGAGGAAGCGGCCAGAGCCCTAGCGCAGGCGATGGGTAGCAACGTTTCTGCACTGGCCCAAGAACTCGAGAAACTCTCGACCCTGACAGAAGATGGCGATGAGATCACTATCGACATTGTGAAATCGGCCGGAACGCGGATCCTACGCCAGGATCGGTGGCAGTGGTTCGACCTCATTGGGCAACGGCGCTTCACAGATGCTCTTGAGGGTCTGCAAGTTCTGCTTCAGCATGGGGAGACGGGTGTGGGACTTACCGTGGGCTTGGCCACTCATCTCCTGCGGCTCGGAGTGGTTGTAGATGGTGGCGTGAAGAAGTTGGAGGCCGCTCTCCCGCGGAACCAACGATGGCTGGCAGGCCGTTACTCTTCCCAGGCTCGCCAGTGGACGGTCGACGCACTTTTGGATGCTCTTGGTGGTCTTTTACAGGTTGACCGACTACTGAAGGCCAGTCCCGTATCTGCGGCACACTTTCTCGAGAGTTGGATCTTAGAGCAGGCTGCGACTGAGGAGGTAACGACATGACCAAGACATGGATGACCATCCTTTTGATTCTGGCAGCGGTCCTCATCAAGAGTCCAACCTGCGTAAGGGCGCAGAGCCCTGATCTTGACGGTGTCGAGAGGCTCATAGCCGAAGGCCGCTTCGGTTCTGCTAGGAGTGTCCTTCAGGGATGGTTGGATGCGAGTGGGGGGGCTGTGGTATGGGCCGACCGGCAGAGGGGGATGTGGCTTCGCGGTCTCTTGACGGTCGACCCTGAGATGGCCGAACTGGACCTCCGGAGGCTTGTGGTGGAGTATCCAGGTGGCCCCTTTTCCGACCAAGCGCTGATTCGCCTCGCCCATGGCGCGAGGGCCCAATCGGACGATGTGCAAGCACTCGAGTATCTTAAGGTTTTCCTCCGGGACTATCCTGAAAGTACGCTGCGGAATGAAGCACGCTCCCTGGCCATCCAAATCGAGAATTCCTCTCCGAGTGCAAAGGATGTAACTGATTCAGCCGGCCTTACACCTTTTACTATCCAGTTGGGCGCATTTTCGACTGAGTCGCGGGCACGGACACTGGAGGCTGCCGCAGTGGCGTCGCAGATCGAAGTTCGTCTCGTTCGAATGTCCGGAAGTGATCTCATCCTCGTGCGTACCGGTGTTTTTGGACTTAGGGAAGAGGCTGAGGTCCGAGCTCAAGAGATCCGTGCAGCAGGCTTTCCGACACGCGTTTCGGGCGACCGAGAGGCAGAGGGGCCAATTCCCTGACTCGGCAGATGGGGGCAGAGGCCACCTGGTTGATCTATCGGGGTAAAGGTGCCTCATGAAGGCTAGATCCGATCCGATGAAAACCGTCGACGGTGTTTCTGGGGATCTGAGCTTTGCGGTGGAAGGGATGCGCTGCGCCGCCTGTGTCTCCTCAGTCGAGCGAGCGCTCAGGGCTGTGTATGGGGTGGAGGAGGCGGAGGTGAGTCTCGCAACCGAGGAAGCGCGGGTTCGTGTGAGTCCGGATTACACGGGTACGCGCGCGCTTGTCGAAGCGGTGGAGCAGGTAGGATATACTGTGCCCTCCGAAATCCTTCGGGTCGGGATCAAAGGGATGCACTGCGCGGCGTGTATCGCAGCAGTGGACTCCGCGTTGCACCGGGTTGCGGGTGTCCTCGAGGTTTCCGTTTCCCTCTCCGCCGAAGAGGCGTCTCTCACCGTGGTTCCAGGGGTCACAAAGGTGGATGATCTCAGGGAGACGCTTTCAGGCGCTGGTTACCAGTTGGACGAGTTGAGAGAGGAGGACTCCGAGGGAGAGCGGGAAGAGAGAAGAAGTCGAGAGCGGGAAGCCTACACCACCATCCTCTTATGGAAGTTCCGGGTCGGCGCTGTCCTGTCGGTTCCGGTGCTCCTCTTTGGCCACCACGAGTTCGTTCCTTTGTTAAATGCCCTCGGTCCCGAGACCCTCCGACTCCTTTGGGCAGTCTCGGGACTGCTGACGCTTCCCATTGTCGGTTGGGTCGGGCGGCAGTTCTTCTCGGGAGCATGGAGAGCGTTTCGGAACCGCCAGGCGAACATGGATACACTGGTGGCCGTCGGTACCGGTACCGCGTTCGTCTACTCCGTTCTCGCTGTGTCTGTCCCGACCGTGTTTCCAGAGGGTGCGGCTCACCCATTTTTCGAGGCGGTCGCGGTCGTGATCACGCTTGTTGTTTTGGGCCAGGCACTGGAAGCTCGCGCCCGTGGGACGACGTCTAGGGCCCTCCGGTCACTGATGGATCTTCGTCCTCAAACAGCTCGCGTGATCCGGGGCGACGAGGAAGTCGAGGTTCCCGCGGAAGTGGTGCAGTCGGGAGATCTTCTCATAGTCAGACCGGGGGAGCGGATCCCTGTGGACGGCATGGTGCTTTCGGGGAGGAGTGCCGTGGATGAGTCCATGGTCACAGGGGAAAGCATCCCGGTCGAAAAGAGACCCGAAGACGAAGTTGTTGGCGGGACCATCAACCGATCGGGGAGCTTTCGCATGCGGGCCACCTGGATCGGTCAGGATGCGGTTTTAGCGCAGATCGCGGAGTTGGTCCGTGAAGCCCAAGCTTCGAAGCCATCGATCCAACGCTTGGTCGACCGTGTGGCCGGAGTCTTTGTCCCCGTTGTGCTCATGCTGGCTGTGGCGACCTTCGCCGTGTGGTACACTGTTGGCCCGCCCCCCCCCTTGAGCTACGCACTCGTGGTGGCTGTATCGGTGCTGGTCATTGCCTGTCCCTGCGCCCTGGGACTCGCCACCCCCATCTCGGTCATGATCGCTGTAGGGAAGGCAGCAGAGCACGGCATTCTCGTTCGTGACGGAGAGGCTCTTCAGAGAGCCAGGCAGCTGCACACGGTGATCCTCGATAAAACTGGTACAATCACACGAGGAAAACCGGTCCTAACGGATACGTTGGCTGTCGAAGCGTGGAACGAGGATGAACTCCTGTGCGCTGCTGCATCAGCGGAGGGGGGCTCGGAGCATCCTCTAGGTCAGGCTGTGGTCGAAGCGGCCCGCGGTCGGGGACTCGATCTGTCGGATGCGTCCTCGTTCGAAGCCATCGGTGGACGGGGTATCCGTGCAGAGGTCTCCGGTCGCGAGGTTCTCGTTGGAACCCCTGGGCTTCTCGCCGATCACGGGATCGACTCTGTGAGCCTCGATCCCCTCTGGGTTCGCTTGTCAGAAGAGGGAAAGACCCCGGTGATGGTTGCGATCGAAGGGTTAGCAGTCGGGGTTCTGGGTTTAGCGGACCAAGAGAAGGACGATTCAGCGGCGGCGATCCGACGGCTAAAGGCCATGGGACTAAAGGTGGTCATGCTGACGGGAGACAATGAAAGAACGGCTAGGGCCATGGCTAAACGGGTTGGTATTGAGACCGTTCTTGCCGGGATTCTCCCCGAGGAGAAGCGGGAGGTGGTCGCCCGCTTCCGCCGGGAGACGGGACACTCAGTGGCGATGGTGGGGGACGGGATTAACGATGCTCCAGCCCTCGCTAGCGCGGATGTGGGGATCGCCATCGGAGGGGGAACGGATGTCGCCATGGAGACCGCGGATCTGATTCTCATGGGCGGGTCCATCCATGGCGTAGCGGATAGTGTGGAGCTCTCCGTGGCCGCCGTGCGTAATATGAAGCAAAATCTAGTTGGCGCCTTCGCTTACAACGTCGCCTCCATTCCGATCGCGGCCGGCGTCCTCTATCCGTTCTTTGGACTCCTACTCTCGCCCATGATTGCTGGGGCCGCGATGGCATTCAGTTCCGTAACGGTCGTTACAAACGCCAATCGACTTCGCTTTTTCGTTCCTTCCAGGCCGCGCCTGGCCCAGGTGGGGGGCGACGACTTCGAGGTACGCGCAGCAGCCACGGCTGTCTCTCCGGGCCAACGAGGATCCGCGTGAGTTTAGACGTAGTGTTGGTGAACGCTGGAGCGGCTCTCTTGATCGCCGCAATCTTCTGGTACTTTCGAGTCGGTGGTGGATGATGGGACGCACCCAGCCTGACTTTGTGGCCTCCCGTGAGGACACTCCCCTGATGCGCCAATGGCGGAAGGCGAAGCTCCGCCATCCCGACGGGCTGCTGTTCTTTCGAGTCGGAGATTTCTACGAGTTGTTCCGCCAGGATGCCGAAGAGGGCTCCCGGCTGCTGGGCCTTACGCTGACATCACGGAACAATGGGGCCGCTGCCGAGGTCCCGATGGCCGGTGTGCCGGCCAAGGCCCTCGATGAGTACTTGGGGCGCCTCGTAAAGATGGGAAGGCGGGCTGCGATCTGTGATCAGGTTGAGGATCCCACCACTGCCCAAGGGATTGTTCGCAGAGAGGTTGTTGAAACCGTTACCCCCGGAACGATCCTTTACGACAGTCTCCTCGACGCGCGGAAGAACAACTTCCTCGTTGTGGTCACGCCTGTGTCAAACGCATGGGTAGGGCTCGCATCCGCGGATCTCTCGACCGGAGAGTTTACGGTCGAGTGTGTGGGGCTCGACACACTGTCTTCCGAATTAGGGCGTCTCAGCCCTGCCGAGCTCCTGATGCCCACTTCCCTGAAGAAAGAGCTTGCTGGGGTGCTGGCTAGTGAGGGAGGATTTGGGGGGACCACTCCCACCTACCGCGACGATTGGATCTTTGATGAGGGGGTGGGCAAGGACGAACTGACCCAGCGGTATCGAGTGCACTCGCTTGACGGGCTCGGCTTCCAGTCTTCCGACGGGATCCTCGTGAGTGCGGCAGGAGGACTCGTTCACTACCTGCGTGAGATTCAGCCTGGGGGGGCGGCTCAGCTGCAGCGCCCGAGAATCCGGCGTCCAGGAGCCGAGATGCTGTTGGACGAGATGACCCGGCGAAACCTGGAGCTTGTCGAGCCGCTCAGGGCTGGAGAGGATGGGGGTACACTGATCGAAGTGCTGGACGATTCGGTTACCGGTATGGGCGCTCGACTGCTTAGACAGTGGCTACTCCGCCCGCTCGTGGCCGCAGAGCCGATCTGGCGTCGGCTGGATGCGGTTTCGGAACTCGTTGACAAGCGTGAGATGCGCGTTTCCCTCCGGGATCGGCTCCAGCGTATCCGGGATATCGAGCGCCTGGCCGGAAAAGTTGGATCTGGTCGGGCTGGCCCGAGGGATCTGCTCGAGCTAGGTCGCTCGCTCGACATGCTCCCAGAGCTCCAGGTTGTCGCTGCCGGTGTGGAATCGCCTGTATTAAGGGAGTTAACGGTAGAGCAGGATCTGGTGCATGACGTCGCGGAGCGCATACGAGCTTGCATGTCCGACGACGCGCCGCAGAGTATGCAGGAGGGAGGTGTCATCCGCGCCGGATTCTGTGAGGATCTGGATGAGCTGAGGGCTGTTCGGGATGGGGCCCGGGAGTTCATCGCTTCCCTCCAGACGCGTGAGCGTGAGCGGACTGGAATCAACTCGCTGAAAGTTGGTTTCAACAGGGTCTTCGGATACTACCTAGAGGTTACCAAGGCCAACCTGGATCGGGTGCCCCAGGACTACGTTCGAAAGCAGACATTGACCAACGCAGAGCGCTACTTCACGCCTGAGTTAAAGGAGTGGGAGGAGAGGGTATCGGGAGCGGAGGACCAGATTCTAGCCCTGGAGAGCCGACTCTTCCAGGAGATCAAGAACGAGGTGGCAACCGAGGTCCCCCGGCTCCAGCGAGCGGGCAATCGGGTAGCGAAACTCGATGTGCTGGCAACGCTGGCGCACGTAGCGGTACGTCGCCAATACGTGCGTCCCGAGCTTCACACCGGTTTCGATCTCACGATCAGTGGGGGTCGGCATCCCGTGGTCGAGACGATGATGCCCCGCGAGGAGTTCATCCCGAACGACATGATTTTGGATGACGATGGTTGGATGATCATCCTGACCGGTCCGAATATGTCGGGAAAAAGCACCGTTCTTCGCCAGGTGGGCCTAATTCAGCTCCTAGCCCAGATCGGTTCTTTCGTTCCAGCGGATGAAGCTCGGGTTCCGGTTTGTGACCGAATCTTCACCCGCGTCGGGGCGTCGGATAATTTGGCCCGAGGGCAATCCACCTTCATGGTTGAGATGAATGAGTCCGCCGCGATCGTTCACGGAGCGACTCAGAGGAGTTTAGTTCTGCTCGACGAGATCGGAAGGGGCACCTCTACCTACGACGGGGTGTCAATCGCCTGGGCCATGACGGAGCACCTCCACGAACAGATTGGGGCGAAGATGATCTTTGCTACCCACTATCACGAACTGACGCAGCTGGGGGATCTTCTTCGGGGTGTCAAGAATATGAACGTTGCGGTACGGGAGGCCGGAGAGGATATCGTCTTCCTGCGGCGACTCGAGAGTGGAGGTACCGACCGATCCTACGGGATCCAGGTGGCTCGCCTCGCAGGTTTTCCCGCATCGATCATCCAGAGAGCCTTCGAGTTGCTCGCAGAGCTGGAAGGGAGCCACTCCGGTGGCGGCGAGGGGCTCGGCAGGAAGGGGAGCCATAGGCCAGAGTCGACCTCCGAACTGGATCAGCTCCCACTATTTGGAGGTGAAGATTCATTGGCGAACCGTCTAAGAAATCTCGATCCCGACAAGATGACGCCTCTGGAGGCTCTAAACGTCCTTCACGCGCTCCAGAAGGAGCTTCAGGGGAGGGTGTTCCAGTCAGATCGAGAGGGTGCCGAGTGAATACCCTTCAATCTCCACGCAAGCGAACTTTCCGGAGAAGGTTCCAACTCTGCCTGCTTCCCCTGGTCGTGTTCCTTTCCACTGGCTGCCTTGGTGAGGAGGACCTTGAGCGTCCCCAGCCACTCTACGGGGAAGAGCCTGTCGAATACCCTCTGACCCTTTGGGACATAGGCGTAGAGGGGGAGACGCTGCTCCGGGTCAGGGTCACCGACACCGGTATGATCGACTCCATTGAGGTTTCCAAGTCGTCCGGACACCTGGGTCTTGACTCGGCTGCGGTCCACGGGGTCCGGGATCTCACCTTCCAACCGGGGCGTAGCAACGGAAGACGTGCCCGGATGTGGGCGACTCTACCAGTGGTGTTCTCCAAGGGTTCTCAGGGGGCTGATCCCGTACTGGGCCGGGAATGAATAAGAAGCATTGCAAGCCCCTACGAGGATGTACTCGACCTCGTAGGGTGGCAGTCCCTTGTCTGTCTGAAGCTCGTAGCGGAAGGGGTGCTCACTCCGGTATACGAGAAATGCGAGTTCATGAACCCGGGAGGATTGGTCAAGGACCGAATCGGCCCGGCGATCATCGAGGATGATGAGGTGAGAAGGGATTTTGGTTGGGGTGGTGCCATCGTCGAGGCCGCTTCAGGGAATAAAGTGATGGTGCTGGCAACAGTCTCGAGGGGGTATGACAGCATCTTTACGTTGCCCGATAAAATGAGTCAGAAGAAGGTGAGGTTTCTGCGTGCCTTTGGCGCCGAAGTTATCATCACACCCACAGTAGTGCCCCCGGATTACCGAGAGCACTCTTCCGAGAAGGCGAAGAGAATATCCCGCAAAACTTCTGGTACTGTCCTTGCACGACAATACGGTGAAATCATTGGAATCGTGACCCGATATGACTTGGTCCGAGCCCTGATCTGCGTGGCTTGAGGGGTATGGTCGGCCCACTGAAGATCGTGGTTCTGATGGGGGGCACCTCGGAAGAGCGTGAGGTATCCCTTGCGTCGGGGGTCCAAGTGGCGCGTGCCCTGATCTTGCGTGGCCATGAAGTGCATTGCGTAGATACCACGAGGGGCGTCATGTCTTCGTCCGAGATCAATCGTCTCGTTGAGGAGGGCGTTCGTCCCGAGCCACCGCCTCCCGGGTCCATAGATCTTATCGAAACGGGGGATACGACTGCGTTGACCCGGGCTCCTGAGTTCGAAGGCACGGATATCATTTTCCCGGCTCTTCACGGGGGAACTGGGGAGGACGGTACTCTCCAAGGGCTCCTCGAACTTACGGGGATCCCTTTCGCGGGGAGCGATAAGCTTGGATGTACGTTGGCGATGGATAAGGAGGTCTCAAAGAACCGGTTCCGTACCGCAGGGGTCCCGACGCCAGACTGGATCTCGGGTTCTGCCTCCTTCGAACAGATTGAAGCTGCTTTGGGTCTGCCGGTCATCGTCAAACCTCCCTCGGGAGGCTCGACCCTCGGGCTCACACTCGCACATGACCGATCTGAGTTTACCGCGGCCGTGGACGAAGCACTCCGATACGAGGATCGCGTCCTCTTCGAGGCGTATGTAAAGGGACGTGAGCTCACGGTGGCGGTCGTGGGGGATGAGCCACTCCCGGTAGGAGAAGTCATCCCTGAGCATGTCCTCTTCGACTACGAGTGCAAGTATCAGCCCGGCCTGGCGGAGGAGATTTTTCCTGCGGATATCACCTCCGAGCTATCCACTCACGTTCAGGATCTCGCACTGAAGGTGCACCGCTGCCTCTTCCTCCGCGATTTCTCCCGGGTCGATTTCATTCTAGACGAGAGCGGTCAACCTTGGTGTCTCGAGGCAAACGCGCTCCCGGGCCTCACGGCTCAATCCCTGTTTCCTCGCGCTGCTTCTGCCGCGGGGATCAGCTTCCCGGAACTCTGTGAGCGAATTGTCCAAGTGGCTCTCGGTCGCTCCTCTCTCACTGGAACAAGTTCTGAGCCGTCGGGTTGAAGCGGAGGGACTGGGAGAGTAGAATCATCCCCCGATCCCATCCTCAGCCGCAACCAGATTGGTACCGATCCTACATGGCCTACGCTGTACAACGCTTCGCCTTCGGATACCAGCTGACCCCCTGGGTCAAGCGGCTTTTAATTGCCAATACGGTCGTCTTCCTCGTGACAGCGATCGTCGGCGGAAGTTTCTTCTACAGCTGGTTTGGATTTTCGCCAGCGAATGCGCTCACACGACCGTGGGGAGTGGTGACCTACATGTTCCTGCATGGGGACCTGTGGCATCTCCTCCTTAATATGCTAGTTCTCTTCTTCTTCGGACCTCCGCTCGAAGGTCGCTGGGGCTCTTCAGAGTTCCTCAAGTACTATCTGCTCTGTGGGCTGGGGGGAGTGGCGCTCAGCTTCGTGTTCGCCCCCCAGGCTGCAATCATCGGCGCATCCGCCGCGATATACGGCCTCATGCTTGCCTTCGCCTGGTATTGGCCTGAAACGCCGATCTACGTTTGGGGCATCTTCCCGGTCAAGGCGAAGTGGCTTGTTGGGTTTTTCTTCGTTCTGACCTTTATCAGTGCGTTCGGCCGAGCAGGAGGTGGAGTTGCTCACTTTGCACACTTGGGAGGCCTTCTGACCGGAGTCGGCTATCTAAAGTTTGGGGAGCGGTTGGGAGCTCGGTTGGGTGAGATCCGGAGCTTCCGGATGTCGGAGCGCTTTGCGATCGTTCCACGCAAGGTGTCCAACGCGGAGGAAGGTGAGAAGGCCTCTCGTGGAAGGAAGAGGACTCCTGGGGGATGGAGGGAAGAAGACCTTCTGGACGAAGTCGACAGAATTCTGGACAAGATTTCTGCACGAGGGATAGGGGCCCTAACTGACGGCGAGCGTCGCGTTCTGGACGAGGTCTCGAGGAAGCGTCGCTCGAACTGACTTGTTGCGGTCTCTTCCTTACGATGCAGTTCGCTCCCGGTTCCTACTCTTCCAAGGCATGCAAGGAGGGTTCTTTGTCAGGGCATAGCAAGTGGGCCTCGATCAAGCGGAAGAAGGCCGTGAACGATCAGAAACGCGGCCAGATGTTCACGAAACTAATCCGCGAAATCACCGTTGCAGCAAGACAGGGTGGAGGCAGTCCTGAATTCAATTCGAGACTCCGTTTGGCTATTGATACGGCGCAGAATGCCAACATGCCGCAGGATAACATTGACCGGGCGATCAGCCGTGGTACGGGAGAACTCGAGGGCGTCACCTACGAGGAAGTTGTCTACGAGGGATACGGGCCTGGAGGAGTTGCCCTCTACATCGAAACCACCACAGACAACCAGAAACGGACGGTGGCCGAAGTCCGGCACATCCTGGAGAAGAACGGAGGAAACCTGGGGGCGGTCGGGTCCGTCGCCTGGCAATTTGACCGGAAGGGCCAGCTATATGTAGACGTGGGACAACATGATGATGAGGTCGTGCTGGAGGCTGCCCTTGAGGCTGGAGCCGAAGATGTTGTACTGATGGACAGCGAATTCATCGTCACGACCGATGTTTCATCACTCGACGAGGTGCGGAAGGAGCTGAAGCGAGCTGGCATGAGGGCATCTGAGGCGGAGTTGGCGATGATCCCACAGAATACGGTAGCGGTATTGGGGTCAGACGCTGCTCGGCTAATCAAGCTCCTCGAGGCGCTTGACGAGAACGACGACGTACAGAAGGTGTCGTCCAATGCGGATATCGATGAGACCCTCCTCGCGCAGGCGATGTCATGATAGAAGCCAATGAGAGGGGCCTGTGACATGACCTTGCATACCTTATCTGAGGTCTTCGGGTGAGCCAGACTGGCTCGGGGCAGGGATTGACGGTAGTAGGGATCGATCCTGGAACCACCGTGACTGGTTATGGGGTGGTCACTCGGACTCCACAGGGTTCCCTTTCGCTGCTCGAGTGCGGGGTTGTAAGGCCGAGGGCGAAGGCACCGCTTGCTTTCCGGATCCGTGATATCTTCCAGGAGATAGAACGGGTGCTGGACGGATTCCATCCAACGGCTGTCTCGGTGGAGACTCTCTTCCACGGTAAGAATGCCCGTAGTGCACTGGTACTTGGGCATGCCCGCGGAGCGATCCTGCTGGCGGCATCTCTTCGTGATCTGGAAATTCACGAGTACTCCCCTCGAGAGATCAAGAAGGCAGTGGTCGGAAAGGGAGATGCCACAAAGGACCAGGTTGGCTTTATGGTGCAGGAACACCTTCGGCTCAAGGCGCCTCCGGAGCCAGCCGATGCTTCCGATGGTGTCGCAGCGGCGTTATGTCACTTCGTCCTGGGTGTAGACGGGGCTCTCCGAGGTGGTCTTTCCTCACCGGTTTGCTGGAAGGCTGTTGAGGAGGCAGAACGGGCAGCGTGGGGGTCTTAGGAGTCTGATATTAAGGAACGCGAGGAGGAATCGGTGCCGTGTGCATCGCTGACGACGAAAGATGCCGTATTGGACTGCGACCTTCCTGTGTTCTTCGGGTTACGGCGTAATCCGACCTGCTCTACTTCTTCAACGGCCTTCTAGGAGGTCCACCACTTGATCAGTCGGCTCCGTGGCACGCTTCTTTCTCGCAGCGAGATGGGGATCGAGGTCGCTACCTCCGGTGGTGTCGTATACGAAGTGGATGTACCACTCTCGGTCGCGGAGCGCCTACCGCATGTTGGAGACGAGATAGAGCTGCGCACCGCTCAGGTGGTTCGCGAGGACCTCATTGCCCTCTATGGGTTCTTGGACGCAGGAGAAAGACGGTTGTTCCAGACCCTGATCGGAGTGTCAGGGGTTGGAGCGAAGCTGGCGCTGGCCATGCTTTCGGTCTTTCCGGCTCCTCGGTTGGCCCGTGCCCTCATAGAGAAAGACGTGGGTGCACTTGTCCAGGTGCCGGGTGTGGGGAGGAAGACCGCGGAGCGCTTGTTCCTTGAACTAGCAGATCGTGTACAGGACCTCGATGTTGGAGGGGAAGTCACTCCGGTGGGAGTCCCCCGCGGTGCTCACGATGCGGTTCAGGCTCTCGTGTCTCTTGGGATGTCTTTCCAGGATGCCGACCGGGCAGTTCGCCGCACACTGGAGGATGACTCCGGGCTGGAGATGGCCGACCTTGTCCGAAAGGCGCTGGCGCTGTAGTGACCGTCGAGCGAGAGGTAACTACGCCTGAGGCTCTTTCGGAAGACCGCCGAGTGGAGCCCACGCTCCGGCCCGATCGTCTCTCCGAATTCGTAGGCCAGGACAAGGTGAAGGAGGTGCTCCGCATTGCGATCGAAGCCGCCTCACAGCGAGGGGAACCACTAGATCATCTTTTGTTTCACGGCCCGCCCGGATTGGGGAAGACCACACTCGCAGCGCTCATCGCCAAAGAGATGGGGGTCGGGCTCCGAACGACCTCTGGACCTGTACTCGAAAAGCCAGCTGATCTTGTCGGGTTCCTTACCAACCAGAGCGAGGGTGACATCCTCTTCATCGACGAGATTCACCGTCTTCGACCAATTATCGAAGAGTTTCTCTATCCAGCGATGGAGGAGTTCCGGGTGGAAATCCGCATCTCTGATGGTCCGCGTGCCCAGACGATGACGATGGAGATCGAGAGGTTCACTCTCGTCGGAGCGACCACGCGGTTCGGGCTCTTGACCGCGCCGATGCGAGCGAGGTTCGGAATCGTTCAGCGCCTGAATTTCTATCCCCCCGAGGAGTTGTCTCACATCGTCAGGCGGAGTGCCATGCTTCTGGGTGTGGAGATTACCGACCAGGGTACAGACGAGCTCGCTGGGCGGGCGCGTGGGACACCACGTGTCGCGAATCGTCTTCTTAGAAGAGTGCGGGACTATGCACAGGTCCGGGCCGACGGCATCATTAATGCTGAGGTTGCTGGGGCGGCGCTAGAGATGCTTGATGTGGACGAATACGGACTAGATGAGATGGACGCGCGCATCCTGAAGACTATCCTCGAGAAATTCGACGGAGGTCCGGTCGGACTCTCGTCGCTCGCGGTCGCTCTCGGAGAGGACACGGGAACCCTGGAAGAGGTCTATGAGCCTTTCCTGATCCAAGAGGGGTTCCTCATGCGAAGTTCTAGAGGGAGGTTGGCCACACCGCGAGCTTATCGCCGGTTCGGATTCACTCCCCCAGCCGAACTTCAGGATCAGGCATCCCTCTTCCGGAGGTGAGGGGCCCGAAGGGTCGACAGGAAAGGATACCGGACGTCTCGCATACCGCTGCATACGATTACTCCCTCCCTCCAGAGCGAATTGCCCGCTATCCCGTCGCCCAGCGGGATCAGAGCCGGTTACTAGTACTACCCGGGGGCCAGCGGGCAGGGACCGCCGCCAACTCTGAGGCGGGATTCAGGGACCTGTATTTCTGTGACCTTACCTCTCTAATTGCCTCCGGGGATCTCATAGTCGTGAACGAAAGCCGTGTGCTTCCCGTTCGTCTCCTGGGCCGGAAGCCGACGGGAGCTGAGTGCGAGGTGCTCCTGCTGCGTCCCACGGAGGCCCACGGTCTAGCGGGTCTGAGCCACCGATGGGAGGCCCTCGTCCGTCCCGGATCAAAGCTCAAGCCGGGGCGACGAGTGATCGTTTCGGACGATCTGAGTCTCGTGATCGAGGAGGGGATCCCAGGAGGAGGTCGCATTGTCCGTCTTGATACTGAAGGGTCTATAGATCAAGTCCTCGAACAACACGGGAGAGTGCCTCTCCCACCCTATTTAAATCGGGCGGAGGAGTCTCTCGACCGGGAGCGTTATCAAACGGTCTATGCGCGGGATCCAGGCTCCGTAGCCGCACCAACTGCGGGTCTGCACTTTACCCAAGAGCTACTCCATTCCCTGACAGATCGGGGAGCAAATATCGCCCGGATCAGCCTACACGTGGGCCCCGGCAGCTTCCGGCCGGTGAAGTCGGAGAGGATCGAGGAGCATGAGATGCACTACGAATCGTGGCACATCCCTTCGGAGACGGTTGAGTCTGTGCGCCAGACCCGTTCCCGAGGTGGGCGAATCTGGGCTGTGGGTACCACTGTGGTTCGTGCCCTGGAGACCGCAGCAGACCAGGAAGGGATGCTACGCGAGGGAAGCGGAACGACCGATCTCTTCGTCACCCCCGGATTTCGGTTCCGAGTGGTCGATGCACTGATCACGAACTTTCACCTCCCAAGGTCAACGCTCCTTATGCTGGTCGCTGCATTCGCAGGATATGATGTGACGATGAGAGCGTACGCCCATGCTATTGACTCCGGATACCGGTTTTATTCGTATGGCGATGCAATGGCTATCATTCCGAACCAAGAGGGGCGCTCCCTGTGATTGTCCCGTCGTCATTGTTTCGCTTCGAGGTCCTGGCGACGGATGGGGCGGCCCGTTCAGGTGTGTTCTCCACCCCCCACGGGGTGGTGGAGACACCCGCCTTCATGCCCGTCGGGACGCTGGGTGCGGTCAAGACGCTCTCGCCTCGGGAGGTAGCAGAAGTAGGAGCCTCCATGATCCTGGCTAACACCTATCACGTCTATCTGCGTCCGGGTCACAAAGTGGTTGGGGACCTGGGTGGTATTCACAAGTTCATGCGTTGGAGTGGACCTATTCTCACTGATTCAGGCGGGTATCAAGTCTTCTCGCTCGCTAGAATCAACAAGATTCGGGATGACGGAGTGGTGTTCCAGAGCCACATTGACGGTTCCAAGCACCTCTTTACTCCTGAGAAGGTGATGGAGATTCAACATACGTTGGGAGCAGATGTAGTGATGGCGTTTGACGAGTGTCCTCCGGGGGGGAGCTCGGTTAATGTTACGCGGCAAGCAAACGAGCGAACCCTCCGCTGGCTTGAGCGCTGCAAGGTCCGCTTCGAGACCTTAGCTGCGGAAGAGTCAGGGCCCGATCAGTCTCTGTTTCCGGTGCTCCAAGGGAACGTATATGCGGATCTGCGGACCGATCACCTCCGATCCATCCGTTCTATAGGTGACTGGAACGGCTATGGAATTGGTGGGCTTTCGGTGGGGGAGCCCAAGGAGAAGATGTGGGCCATCCTCGAGGCGCTTCACCCGGAACTTCCTGTGTGCCATCCCCGCTATCTCATGGGGGTGGGGTATCCGGACGACCTCCTCGAGGCCATCGCCCGTGGTTGTGACCTCTTCGATTGTGTGGCACCTACCCGTAATGCCCGGCACGGCACTGCCTGGACCTCGGCGGAAGGACAAGTCAATCTGAAGTCTGCTCGATTCCGGATGGACTCAGGTCCACTGGACCCCGAGTGCGACGGGTACTGCTGTCAGGAGTTCGATCGTGCCTACCTCCGGCATCTTACGGTAGCGGGTGAAGCATTTGCTCACCGTCTCCTTTCCATACACAATCTCAGGTTTCTGATCCGCCTTGCGGAGGTGGCGCGTCGCAAGGTGCAGCAGCACGACTTCGCGGCTTGGAGCGGGTCTTGGCTGGAACGGTACCGGGCGGCGGAGGGGTAGTTAAGCCATCCTGATGGACCCTCGAACAAGATGGAGTGCCCAGTGACTTATTTCCTCTTCGGACTTCTGATGGCTCCAGCGGAAGGGGGCAGCCCTTGGGCTCTCTTTGTCCAGCTGGGTCTGATTTTCATGATCTTCTACTGGCTCCTGATCCGACCCCAGAAGAAGGAGAAGGACCGGCACAAGGCCATGATTGATACACTGAAGAAGGGGGATGAGATTGTCACGGTGGGAGGGATCATCGGTACGATTGTGCACTTAGACGACGAACGGCTCACTGTAAAGACCGCCGAGGATACACGACTGCTCGTCGAACGCGGAAAGGTTGGCCGGACAGTCGTTGACGAGCCTGGGAAGGGAAACGGTTGACGGTGATTGCCCACTGGAGGCGGAGAAATGCCCGTCCGTGAGATTGTACTCCTGGGAGATCCGATTCTTCGCGAGAAGGTTCTTGAGGTCGAGACCTTCGACGAAGAGCTGCGCAGCCTGGTCCGGGACATGTTCATCACGATGGCTGCCGCTGAAGGTGCTGGGCTGGCCGCCCCTCAGGTTGGAATCCGGAAGAGGGTTCTGGTGGCAGATGTCGGTACAGAGGGAGAGAAACTGGGCCGAGTAGCGTTGGTAAACCCCATCATCGTCAAGGTCAGCACTGAGGAAGACCGATCCAGCGAAGGGTGCCTGAGTGTTCCTGGGGTGACTGAGGTCGTCAGCAGGCCCGACGGGGTGATCTTGGAGGGGTTCGATCCGACCGGCAATCCGGTTCAGATCGAGGCTGAGGGGCTTCTCAGCCGCGTACTTCAGCATGAAGTGGATCATCTTGAGGGAGTGCTGTTCTTCGATCGGATCTCGGCCCTCAAGCGTCGGATGCTTCTAAAGAAATACCGGAAGCTTCGTGACGAAGAGGCGGCCGGTTGAGAGTCCTCTTTTGGGGAACACCCGATTTCTCGCTTCCTTCCTTCCGGGCGCTGTTGGGCGAAGGTCACGATGTGGTGGGGGTGGTAACGCAGCCCGACCGACCGTCGGGAAGGGGCCGCAAGGTTAGACCCTCGCCTGTGAAACAGGCGGCGATTGAAGAGCGTATCCCCGTCCTAACACCTGAGAGCCCCCGTGGGGAAGCTTTTCTGGACATGCTACAGGCCTTGCGGCCCGACATTTCAGTCGTCGTAGCGTATGGGCACATCTTGCTCCCTGAGGTCTTGGGGCTTCCTGGCAAGGGATCAGTCAACGTACACGCGTCTCTTCTGCCGGAACTCAGGGGGGCCGCCCCGGTGAACTGGGCGGTGGCATGGGGTTACGATTGTACGGGCGTGACAGTGATGCGGATGAACGAGGGAATGGACGAAGGCCCGATCCTGCTGCAAAGGGAAGTGCCGATCAGTGAGGACGACACGGCATCCGGACTCTATCTCCGGCTCTCCCAGGTCGGTGCTGAAGCATTGGTTGAGGTGTTGCCGTTGCTGGAGTTAGGGGTAATAGAGGCCATCGAGCAGGAACACCACCGCGCGACTTATGCACCGAAAGTGGACCGTGACGTAGCACGTATCGATTGGACCCTCTCCGCTCGGAACTTGGGGAGCCACATCCGGGGGATGGATTCTGTGCCCGGGGCTTGGGCGATCCTGCACGACAAGCCGGTGAAGCTGTTCCAACCTCAAGTCCGCCCCCTCGAATCAGAGGCGCCTCCCGGGACAGTTGTCTCCGCTGACCCTGAAATGGGGCTCCTCGTGAAGGCCGGGGACGAGTCCGTCCTCCTCCTCGAGGCCCAACCGGAGGGAAAACGCCGAATGGAAGTGTCCGCCTGGCTTCGGGGGGGCGGACCGGTGGCTGGCGACCGGTTTCAATGATCTCTCGACTACATGTCGTTACCGACGACAGAATCTTGGGAGAGCCGGCATTCACCTCGGCTGCAGGGGCGGTTCTCACTAGTGGGTTGGGTCGGGTTACCTTCCATCTTCGCGGCCCGAGGACATGCGGACGGCGTTTGTGGGCACTGGGGATGGAGCTTCAGTCCATCGCGAGGGATCGAGATGTCCCGATCATCGTGAACGATCGGGTGGATCTTGCCCTCGCGCTTCCCGCAAGTGGTGTGCAACTCGGCGTCCGAAGCCTTCCCGCTCCTAACGCGAGGAGAATACTAGGCCGAGAAGCACTGATAGGTTGTTCCGTACACAACTCTGGTGAGGCCCGTACCGTAGCGCGAGGGCGTGGTCAGGCAGTCGGCGCGCCAGACTTCCTGCTGGCCGGCGCACTCTTTCCGACGCCTTCTCATCCCAACCATGTGCCAGCCGGGGTAAAGATGATCCGTGCTATCCGGAGCATTCTTCCGAAGATCCCGCTCCTAGGAATTGGGGGCGTGACACTCGCGCGGGTTCCGGAGATCGTCGAGGCTGGAGCACATGGGATCGCGGTCATCCGGGCAGTGTGGAACGCACCGGATCCCGCCGAGGCCGTCCGGCTATTTCTTGACCGTCTCGAGAGTTGTGGTCTGACTGAGAGCGTAGAGGACGCCGACGGTGAGTGACGAGAGAGAGGACACAGCTCTGGCCGGAGATGGAGCGCTGATCCGGTTGATGGTGAACGGAGAGTCACGTACCGTTACATCCGGCCTCACGGTAAGAGGACTTCTGGAGTCTCTCGGCCTGGCTGCGGGTACCATCGTGGTGGAGAGGAATCTCGAGATCTTGGATCGAGCGAAGTACGACGAAGTCGTACTCATTGAGGGAGACAAGCTCGAGCTTGTCCACTTTGTGGGGGGAGGATGACCGACATGGATCAGCCGAAGACCAAACCGAGGAGAGCGGATTCACCTAGTGAATCGGCAGGAGATACACCCTTTCAGATTGGTGACAGGGAGTTCACATCGCGGCTGATCGTTGGCACCGGGAAGTATCAGGACAACGAGACTATGGTCAGAGCCATCCGGGCGAGTGCTGCGGAGATGGTGACCGTGGCTGTGCGCCGTATTGATCTCGACCGATCCAACGAAGGCTCGATCCTACACTACCTAGATCCAGATGAGTTCTTCATTCTCCCAAACACTGCAGGGTGTTACTCCGCCGAAGATGCGGTTCGCTATGCTCGACTGGGTCGTGCGGCAGGCCTAAACGAATGGGTCAAGCTTGAGGTGATCGGTGATGAGACCACCCTTCTTCCTGACGTACACGCGACGCTTGAAGCGGCAAGAGTCCTAGTGGGTGAGGGGTTCAAGGTCATGGCGTACACGAACGATGATTTGATCAGCGCCCTCCGCTTGGAGGATGAGGGGTGTGTGTCGGTCATGCCACTTGCTAGCCCCATCGGAAGTGGGCTCGGGCTCATAAACCCCTATTATATCAGGGAGATCAAGTCTCGGCTGAGGACTCCCGTGATCATTGACGCGGGGGTAGGAACGGCGTCCGACGCCTGCGAAACGATGGAGCAGGGAGTGGATGGTGTACTAATGAACACCGCGATCGCAGCGGCAGATAATCCGGAGGTGATGGCGAGGGCAATGAAGATGGGGGTGAGAGCAGGACGACTCGCCTATCTGGCAGGTCGAATGGCTTCAAGGGAGGTTGCTGTCCCGAGTTCTCCCCGGCGCGGGATGTTGGACTGACCCGCGCTCAGGTCACCCCGGCTCGCACTATTGCCCTCAATCTGCTGGAGGAAGTCGACCGGGGACGTCGGCTGAATGTCGCTTGGGGGTCATGCGCCCCCTCGCTTGGGGAGCACGACCGCCGTTGGGTTCACGAGGCTGTCTTCGGTACGATCCGGCTACGTGGCCGGTTGGATCACCTCCTGGACTGCCATGTGCGTAGAGGCGTGAAGTCGGTTCCCCTTCACCTTCTTCGTGTTCTCCGCCTGGGTGCGTACCAGATCCTCTATATGGGGTCGGTGCCCGGATATGCTGCCGTATCACAGACTGTGGAGCAGGCAGCGACCGTAGGTGGAACCAAGGGGGCTGGACTAGGGAACGCGGTGCTTCGTGCCCTCGGCGAAGATGGAGATGACCCGGCGCAGTTTCCTAACTTCGATGAGGACCCGGTGGGGCATCTTTCGAGTTGGGGATCCCATCCCCGTTGGCTTGTTAAGCGCTGGGTTCAGCGCTTTGGCTCCGCCGAAGCCCGTACCATAGTGGAGGTTGGCAACCGGGTCCCGGATCTTTTCTTACGGCCAGTCGGTGCGGGTATGGAGGGGACGGCCGAAACCCTGAGGGCTAAGGGCCTTGATGTATCCGTTGATCCCGGACTCTCTCAGACCTTGAGGCTTCCTCCCCACATCGATCCTTCGGCAGTCCTTTCGGAAGTGCCTGGAATCATCCAGGATCCAGCGGCTGCCGAAACTGCTGATTTTGTCCGGATCACGGAAAACGAGCGGGTAGCGGATCTCTGCGCCGCACCGGGCGGTAAAGGAATAGCACTTATTGATTCCGGCGGGTGGCTGGTGGGGCTAGACCGCTCGCTGGGGAGACTGAAACGAATGCAAGCATCGCTCCGGCGTCTTGGCCTTCCCGAGCGTCTGGTTGTGGCACGAGGTGAGACCCCGCCGCTCCGGACTGTAGACACGGTGCTGGTAGACGCCCCATGCACAGGAACGGGGACGCTAGCACGGCATCCAGATGCTCGATGGCGGTTGACCCCCCAATCCCCGGCCCGCATGGCCGGTGTGCAGTCTCAGATTCTGGAGGGGGCAGCTAGAATCGTTCGGCCGGGAGGACGCTTGATCTACTCGACCTGTACGCTGGAGACTGAGGAAAACGAGGAAGTGGTCGAATCATTTCTTGAGACCCACGAGGACTTTGTTCTGGATGAGGGAGAGGCATTCCTGAGCATCCTCCCCGGAGGGAAGAGCACCGACGGAGCGTTTGCGGCTCGTTTGAGGAGAAACGAATGAATCTCGGCCGGCTCATGCGTAGGCGGAGGGCATCGGCGGCGGGAACTCGGCGGAGATATCTAAGAGATTACGGAAGGATCATCCTGTTGGTCCTGGCCATTCTAGGGTTGGGTTCTGGTGGTGGATACCTGTACGCTACCCAGATCGTGTTTCGGGTATCCCAGTCCCCTGAGTCAGATCTGCGTGAGGTTCCGGATGTGCGGGGTGTGAGTGCGCTGGATGCCGAAACATTCCTCCGAGACCAGGGGTTGGAACTTGGTGCCATTGACTCGATCAGCCATCCGGATGTCCGGCGGGGGACCGTTCTAGGACAGACCCCACTCCCGGGGCAGTTGGCGCTTCCAGCTGGACAGGTGGGACTGACCCTGAGTTTGGGTGCAGAGCGCAGACCGATACCGGATGTGACGCGTCTGCGTGCTGATCAGGCGCTGACGCTACTAGAGACAGGTGGTTTCGAAGTGACGATTGATTCGGTTGAGTCAGATGTTACTGAGGGTCGCATTGTATCGACCTTTCCGGAGGGGGGCGTGGTACTGCCCATCCCCGCGCGTGTACTGGTATCCGTGAGTCTGGGACCGCCGATGGTGACCATGCCGATTCTAGCGGGCATGCGGGAAGAAGTGGCCAGAGTACTCTTGGACTCGCTCGGTCTTGTGCTGGGTGAGGTGGAGGCCCGCTTCCGATTCGGATTCAACCAGGGGGAAGTGCTGGAGCATTTTCCTCCTGCAGATTCTCTGATTCATGCAGGAACGGAAGTGAGGCTTGTGATTGGTCGGCGAGGCTTCTTCCGGGAATGACCGCAAGTGAGGGAGACCACGTTAGAGAAGTGAGGAAAGGGTTCGGCCCCTCCCGGATTGGGGGCCCCAACGCGACAGATCAATCATGAAGAGGAAACCTTCGAACCTTCCGTATGTGCTGTCCGGGGTAGCAGCCCTCGCCGTGATCATCGCCGCGTGGCTGGGCCAGGATTGGTTGGAGGCCCGGTCGGTTCGGCCAGGTGGGCGAGCGCCAGCCTTCGAGGCGACCACGCTTGATGGACAGACTGCTGGGCTCGCTGACTTCGAGGGTCAGGTGGTTCTCCTCAATATATGGGCCACCTGGTGCGCTCCGTGTCGGATCGAGATGCCTTCGATGGAGCGTCTATACCAAGAGATGGAGGGTGAATCGTTCGAGATAGTGGCGGTGAGCGTGGACGCCCCCTCGGGCCAATTTGACGCAGTGGGTAATCCAGGAGGGAATATCAGAGCGTTTGCTGATTCCCTATCACTGACATTTCCTATCCTTCATGATCCCGAGGGCCGAATCCAGCGGATCTACCAGACTACGGGTGTCCCCGAATCCTTCATTGTTGGACGAGACGGTGTCATCTATCGGAAGCTGATCGGCCCAACTGAGTGGGATCGGCCAGAGTACGTGGATTTCTTTTACCGACTTCTCGAAGAGGAGACCGAGTAGGTGGATTTCCTTTCCGGATTCTTCTCTCGCAACTGGACGCTAAAGCTCTCTGCGTTTGGGGTCGCCCTCCTTCTCTGGGTTGCGGTGCGGGCAGAATCCCCTACCAGGCAGGAGCTGCGGGATATTTCCGTGAGGGTGGATGTGAGAGACCCCCAGTGGGCACTGGTCGGAGAACCAACGCCCCCTGCCGTCACAGTTCGGCTCGGGGGCCCCTCTCGCGAACTAATCGGTATGGCGGTGGATCGCCCTACGATCGTGATCCCCCTCGAGGTAGTGACCGGAGGAGATACCGTCGTCTCACTCAGCAACTCCTGGGTCAGGGTTCAGGATCGACCGGGAGTTATCGTTGAAGAGATTCAGCCCTCTTCGGTCCGGCTTATCCTCGAGCCGATCAAGAGGGTGACGCTGCCAGTGGCCACGAGGATCGAGGGCGAACTTCCTGTGGGGTTCGCAATGGCGGGGCTACCGGAGGTCTTCCCTCCTGGGATCCGGGTTTCCGGGCCTCAGAGCCTTGTCTCCGATCTCGACTCGGTACGGCTGCTGCCACTAGATTTGGGGGAGGTGACTGGGCCGGCTAGGATCTCCATTAGCGTGGATACCATCGCTCTTAAGGGCCTGATGGTGCAGCCTGCTTCTGTCGAAGTGGACATCCCATTTGAGGATCGAGTAGAGCGGGTCATGAGTGGAATCTCGATTGTACTGCCTCCGAACCTGATGGAACCCTCAGCACTTGAGCTTCGACCTGCAACCGCCTCGGTGATTGTCCAGGGGGCACGTTCGCTTGTCGACCGCGCTGACCCAACCCTCTTTGAGTTGGTCGTGCGTATTGAGCCTGATGACGTGCCTGAGCCAGGTGACGAGGCAGAATTTCCGATTGCCCTAGAAGGCTTGCCACCCCTGATTGAGGGGGAGCTTCAGCAGTCGGTCGTCACGGTTCGACATCTGCGTCTGGATAGCACCCAGTGAGGGACCAACTCGTCTTGGGGATAGAGAGCTCCTGTGACGAGACGTCTGCTGCTCTGCTCCTCGGTGAGACGGAGATTCTGGGGCATGTGATCCTATCGCAGGACATACACCGGGTCTACGGCGGGGTTGTACCGGAGCTGGCGGCCCGAGCTCACCTTGCTGTCATCGACGACGTCGCTGACGAAGTCATGCGTCAGGCGGAAGTCTCATTGGGTGACATCGATGCGTTCGGTGTCACCGTAGGTCCAGGGCTGATTGGAGCACTCCTCGTTGGCGTTTGCTGGACGAAGGCGATCGCCTTCGGGCTGGGCCGACCGCTCGTACCCGTTCACCATATGGAGGCGCATCTGTTTGCGCCGTCGATTGAGGATCCGGAAGCCGTCCCTCCTTTTGTGACACTGCTTGCCTCGGGAGGCCACACCTTGCTGCTGCACGCAACCGAATGGGGGCAATACCGGCTGCTGGGAGAGACTCGAGACGATGCGGCAGGAGAGGCCTTCGACAAGGTCGCGAAGCTCCTTGAGTTGCCCTATCCGGGTGGGCCCGAGGTCGAAGCGGTCGCGCGTGACGGTGATGCGTCCCGGTATTCCTTCCCTCGCCCCATGCTCAGGGGGGATCAGGCTCTTGGTGACGCTAGCTACTTTGATTTCTCGTTCTCGGGTCTGAAGACGGCGGTGGCGCAGGAGGTGCAGGCGGTGAAAGAAATTGGGGCTCTAGAGGCTGAGCGGACTCACCTAGCTGCGTCCTTTCAAGAGGCTGCTATCGACGTCCTCGTAACGAAGACCATGAGAGCCGTTGACGCCACGGGGTGCCAGCGTGTGCTCTTGGGTGGTGGTGTGGCGGCGAATCAAGCGCTCAGGTCGGAGATGGGTCGACGGTTGGGCCCAAGAGGCCATTTGTTCCATGCCTCTACCCGGCTCTCTCTCGACAACGGAGCAATGGTGGCGCGTTGCGCAGTGTTTCGGTTGGACCGCGGCGATGTTGCTGAGGGAAACCTGGGCGCAGACGCATCCCTGCCATTTCCAGGTCTCTCGATCTCAGAGGACTGAATTACCTTATTAAATGCTCACGATCGTTCACGGATCCGATCTGCACTTTGGAAGACTTCACGATCCGGATGTCGCAGAGGCCTTCCTCCAGTCCACTGAGAGCATCGGACCCGACCTCATCGTCCTCTCGGGGGACTTCACGCAACGTGCTAAGGTCCGAGAGTACGGCGAGGCGAGGAAGTACTTGGACCGCCTTTCCGGAGTGCCGATGGTGGTCACGCCCGGCAACCATGATGTGCCCCTCTACCGGGTCTTCGAGCGCATCTTATCCCCCTATCGGAATTACGAGAAATACATTCAGGAGGAGCTGGATACGGTCACTCAGATTCCCGGTTTGACGGTGGTCAGCCTTAGCTCTGCTGCTCCCCACCGCGCTATCGTGAACGGTCGAATCCTAAGCAGACAATTGGACTTTGCCCGCGAGGCCTTCCAGAGTGCGCCGACCGGGGATTTCAAGGCTGTGGTCACCCACCACCACCTCGCTCCTGCGCCGGACTACGAGGGCGATCGCCCTCTTCCCCGTGCCCGAACGATCCTGGACGCTTTTGAGGCGATGGGGGTCGAACTCACCATGGGGGGGCATCTACATAGAGCCTATATCGGGAATTCGCTCGATGTGTCTCCGAGTGATGGTCGAGATCGGGGAGTCCTCATCGTGCAGTGCGGGACCACAACCTCGCTCAGGGGCCGCGCCCGGGAGAAAGCGAAGAATTCGTTTAACGTGATCCGTTTGGCCCCTAAGAAGCTTGAAATCACTCAATACCTATACTTCAAGGACCCAGAACGGTTTGCTCCTGTCAGCTTACATGCTTTCCCACGGGCTCACTACCGCTGGCTGGATCCGGGTCCTGACCGAGGAGAAGCTCAGTCTGAGTCGTCTCGAGCAGCCGGGGCATTGGAGGAGTGCCTGTGACCGCGAGCTGTGGTGTTGGGGTAGGGTACGCTTTCTGGCAGTTGCGGTGGACTCTAGCGATTGCTGCCTCGACCAGTTTGTTTTTCCCGTTTTTGGCGGATCTCCCAGCGGGAGGGCTGGCTAGAGTTAAGGGTCAGGGCTTCGATCGCCCCGAGGTTACTTTCCTTAGGTTCGACGGAAACCAGAGATTCTCGGATGAGGTGCTAGCTGCTGCGATTATCACACGCGAGACAGAGTGTCGCACACTGGTTCTTTATCCATTCTGCTGGGCCGGTGCGGAGTTCGCGCATGATCAGCGCTACCTCAGTCCCCGGACCCTCGCAGACGACTTTGTGCGGATGCATCTCTTCTACCAGCAGCGCGGGTATCGGGATATACGGGTCGATACGCTTGTCACCCGGCAAGACGATCTGTCGGTGGGAATCCTCTTCCGGGTTGATGAAGGGGAGCCTTATCGGGTCACCTCTCTGGCCATCCGTGGCTTGGCAGGTGTTGAGGACTCATCCCTCGAAGAGAATCTGCCCATATCAGAGGGGGATCCCCTAGATCTCGTGGTTCTAGATGTTGCCCGTGATACCCTGACTCGGCGTCTGCAAAACCAGGGATACGCCCACGCGGAAGTCCTCCGGAATGTCTTCATCCCTTCGGGCGCGCGTGAAGCCGAAGTGGAATTCGACATTTACACTGGTCCCTTGACCCGTTTCGGTCCGATCAATGTCGTCGGAAACGAGCAGATTGGGGATCAAGTCATTCTACGAATGCTTCAGTTTGGTGAGGGGGGCCTCTATCGCCGAGAGCTGCTCTTCGATGCGCAGCGTAACATCTACAATCTCGAAATCTTTCTTAATGCGTCGGTTAGCGAGAACCTGGAAAACGAGCCCGATAGCATCGTCCCGCTTCAGGTGCGGGTGAATGAAGCGAACAGCCATCTGGTACGCGCCGGCGGTGGGTGGAACACGGAGGAATGTCTCAACGCAGAAACCAGCTGGTCGAGCAGAAATTTCTTCGGCGGAGCTCGGCAGCTCGTACTTCGGGGTCGCCTATCGAATCTCCTGACTGGCCTCCTTGAGGATTCGGTGTGCTCGGGAGCGGGAAGTGGTGTATACGGTGATCTGGACTGGGTCCTTTCAGCGGACTTCAACCAGCCTTTCGTCTTCTCTCCTCGGAACGCGTTCGCAGCCTCTATCTACGCTGAGAGGCAAAGCCTCCAGAACGTGTTCGTTCGAGAGGCCTTGGGGATCAATCTCAGCTTCACTCGTTCGGTGGGGAGATCGACCCCCCTGACCTTCTCGTTTCGACCGCAACTAGCCCGCCTGGATGCGGCAGAAGTTTTCTTCTGCACTAGTTTCTTCGTCTGCAACCCCCTGGACATCGATTTGCTACAGGCATCCAATCTACTTTCTGCTGTTGGGGTCACAGTCTCGCGGGATCGGACGAACCGGGTGATTTCGCCAACGGGAGGCTACCGGGGCCTCATCGACCTGGAGTCAGCGGCCGGGTGGACCGGGTCTGATTTCACGTACGACCGCGCTGTTGCTGAGGTGGCCGGATTCTACGGGGTCCAAGATGATGTGGTCCTGGCTGGTCGCCTCCGGGGGGGCTGGCTCCGAGCGGGGGTGTTTCAAGAGCTTTCGGTGGCTTCTGGGGTCGCAGGGAGGCGGATTGCACATCCTGAAAAGCGCTTCTATGCCGGGGGGTCGAATTCAGTGAGGGGGTATGCGCAGAATCAGCTCGGACCCCAGGTCGTCTCATTGGGGGTGGACCGCCTGCTCCTCCCGCAGGGCGAGGCGGACGAGGCCGTGTGCATGCCAGAGCAGATCACCACGCTCAGCTGTAGCGCAGCGCAGCTATCTGAGAGGCACTTCTTCTTTCGTCCGACAGGGGGAACCCGTCTTATCGAGGGAAGCTTGGAGCTGCGCCTCCCGCTGTGGGGAGCCATCCTAGGGGGGGCAGCGTTTATGGATTACGGGTGGATTTGGGATGGCAACAACTCCCTTGAGTCTAGCGATATGGTGTTCACTCCGGGGGTTGGACTTCGCTACACTACGCCGATCGGGCCCGTTCGGATGGACCTGGCCTACCGAGGTAATCCGGTTCGCAATTATGCCGTAGTGACGTCTCAGGTTAGGTCTTATGATCCGACGCGTGACTCCCCCGGGGACCGAGTCGGTGCTGGCGGCCCAGAGGATCAGGCGCTCGACTGGGTTCGGATAGAGGATCTTGCGGTCCTCGAGCCGCAGGTTCGTTTTGGTGGTGGACGGGGTGCCTCTTGGTGGAACGGACTCCAGCTGCATTTCTCCATCGGACAGGCGTTCTGAACGTGAGGAGCACGGCTGGGATTCTGCGCTGGGTGGGGGGAGGGATACTCGTGCTCCTTGTCACTTTGGCAGGGTTTGCCTTTATACTGCTCCGCACCCAGCCCGGTCACGACCTGTTCCTGAGAGCTGCCCTGACACAGGCGACCCGCTTTGTGAACGGTGAGGTGAGTGTAGGGGGACTCAGGTCAGATGGTCTGTTAAGAGGCTTCACTGTCCGCGACGTGTATATTGTGGATACAGCTGGCCGTCCCTTTGTTTTGGCCGATTCCCTAAGGGTCAGCTATTCCATCTCGGACCTTCTCCGGAGGAACATGGTTCTGGCTCCAGTCGACATCTGGAGCCCAAGAATTGTTATCGAGACGCTACATGGGGATTTGCGTTCGAATGTCGAGCGGATCATGGGTAACCTAGGTGGGGGTGGACCGAATGTAGATGAGGCCCTTGAGTTGGCCCAAGAGAATCTGCTACAAGCTGGGATCTTGGCATTGGCCCAAGAGAATCGTCCGGAAACCGGGTTCTCGGTCTCGCTTCGTCAGATGACCATCCATGACGGAGAAGTCCTGATTCGTCTCCCAATAGATGGGAGCTCCCTCTCAGGTCGAGGCGTGCATGAACGCCTTGAGGGTGCAGGAGGGGGCAACTACCAGCTCCTACATTTTCGTCAGATTGAGGCACGCGTTTCGGAGGCGGATCTCTTCGGCACGGTCGTGAGAGGTCAGTCGGTGTATCTCGAGCGACTCTCGTTCGTTGGGCAGGTCCTAGAGGAACCGTTTACAGTTACGGAGCTGAGCGGAGATTTCCTGCGGGAGGGGTCCAGTGTGCAACTTGAGTTCGATCGACTCTGGATGCCCGGATCAGAGCTCTCCGGAGAGGCGAAACTCACCTGGGGGGGGGCTGAGAGATTCGATATTGAGGTGGACATCGAGGCAAACGTTCTCCGGTTCGCGGATTTTCAGTGGCTTGAACCCCGACTTCCGGCCGGCGGTGGTCGGTTAAGTCTTCGAGTGTCCGGTCCGCTGAACCGCACTGAGTGGAGGATTGCGGGAGCCGATCTGGAGGTCGAAGGGAGTCGAGTGCGGGGTGAGTTTGGACTCGACCTTGGGCAAGAGATGAGGTTCGCTGATACAAATCTCGAGTTCCAGCCGCTCCATCTCCGTGAACTAGCCCAGTGGCTCCCTGAGCCACTTCCCTTCGAGGGTACGGTGACTGGAACGCTTCGTGCTGAGGGTCCTCTTGATGGACTCCACTTGAGTGGTCAGTTGAGTTTCGAGGACACCGATCGAGGGATCCCATCTTCTACGGCTGTGATGGATGGGACGCTCCAGGTCGATGGAGCCCTGGGAGCCTCAAGCTTCAGCATGACCGTCGATCCGCTGCGTTACGAGACTGTTAGAGCCTTTCTGCCCAACCTTGAACTCACGGGAGAGGGTCGCGCCAGTATCAGAGCGACGGGTCAACTCGGATCAAGTGTGCAGATAAGTGGCGAGTTGGAGCACGAAGGCGATGGTCACCATTCGCTCCTTTCTGTCTCCGGTACCATTCAAGAAATGGACGAGGACCCAAACCTCGCCCTGGCAGCCACCCTGGATGTTCTTTCATTGGATGGGATTGCAGCTGGGTTGGGCCGTTCCTTCCCGGTTTCGGGGGAGGTGTCGGGCTTCATCCGCGCTGCGGGTCCCATTTCTGACCTGCTCCTGTCCAGCTCGCTGATCACCCCAGGAGGCCCCCTAGAGGCAAGCACAAGGTTGGACTTGCGAGATCCCTTTAGTCGGTATCGGGTGGAGGCCTTGTTAGAGGGATTTCGGCTGGACCAGATGGATTCTCGGCTACCTGATTCTACAGTCGTGAGTGGTGAGGTCCTTATCGATGGAGTGGGCATTGATCCCGAGGATTTCAGAGGTACGGTGGATCTGGTCATTCGAGACTCTCGCGTGGGGAGTGCAGAGCTGGACGAACTGGACGTCAGACTCCGTGCGGTCGAAGGTCGGCTCCTAGTCGACGAACTGAGCCTTCGGTCTCCTCTGATTACCCTGTCTGGATCGGGCGACCTCGCGCTCCGCGACAATCAGCCCGACGGACGGCTGTCCCTCAACTGGACCGCGGACTCTCTCTCCACTTTGCAGCCGATTATCTTTGGCGAGGAGGTTATTGCGGCCGATACGCTTACGCAGCTTGAGCGCGAGATCTTGCGGTTGGATGGGATCGATCCGGATACGCTAGATGTGGCCAACCAGATCACTCTCCAGGGAGCCGCCCGTGGTGAAGTCATTCTGCGTGGGGGAATCCGCGATCTGGAGGGGGAAGGGTTTGCAGAGATTACGGGTGCCGTTTTCGGTGAGAGTTCCCTTATGAGGTCGCGGGCCGACCTGAAGGGGAATTGGAGTAGAGCTGACGATTGGATTGCCGAGGCCGTAATAGCCTTCGACAGTCTATCCCTCGGGCGTTTCGAGTTCGCTCGCGGGAGTGGAAGCGTGAGCTACGGGTCCAGAGGCGTTGGTGCTTTCAACGTGTTAATGGAGGGCCCGAGCGCTGATACTTACGCCGCTGAGGGAGCTATCGAGCGCGACTCGCTCGGGGTACAGACTGCGTTTCGGACACTCGAGATCCAAATCGAGAACGATGAGTGGGGGCTACAGATGCCAACTCGTGTCCGGTTCCAGGGCTCGAGTATCCAGACCGATGAATTTCGTCTGGTCAAGTCGTTGTCAGGAGTGGTGGTGGAGGGGGCCCCTGCCGTGATCGAAGTTCGGGGGACGTTAGACTTGGAGGGGACATCAGACTTCGAGATGGATGTTTCAGGAATGGATCTCGATCGTCTCGCGATGGTGGCCCAAACGGAGAGATTGCCAAGCGGGATTGTCGATCTTGATCTGTCGATCAGTGGACCGGCGGGGAGTCCCCACATGCAGGGGAATGTCCTCGTCCAGGACTTTGCGTTGAACGGGCTGGCTCTCTCTCGCCTCGAGGGTACGGTCCAGTACGAAGATCTTGCGCTACAGACGTTATTGACTGGGGAGCTGGACGGTCGGAGACTTTTCTTAATCGAGGGCTTAGTACCAGCGGATCTCTCTTTCGGGGAGGTTGAAGATCGATTCCCTGATCGTGCGATTGATTTGGCGGTGGCGGTCGATTCCTTTCCCGCCTCGACGGCGCTTGCTTTCCTAGATGTTATAGAGGAGGTCGAGGGGTCGTTCGATGGCCAGATCCGGCTTGAGGGTAGTCCGGAGGATTTCCGGCCCAGTGGTGAGATCCGCCTGCGAGGGGGAGGAATGAGTTTTCCGGGACTCGGGTTGCGGCCTAGTGCTCTCAGTATGGACCTGAGAGTGCGCGAGGATTTCCGGGTTGACATACAGGCAGAGGCTCTTGCGGGAGGGAGGGCGGAGATAACGGGAACACTTGGGCTGGTGAATCTCACTGACCCGGAGTTCGACCTCCAGCTCTCCGCATCGGGGTTTGAAGCCGTGGATCGACGAGAGCTTACCGCACAGATTAACGGCGAGCTCACGCTCACCGGTCCGTTTAGTGCACCCCAGGTTGGTGGCGTAGTCAGCGTCGAGCGAGGCGAGCTATTCCTGGAAGAACTCACTAGGGGTGCTGAGGTGATTGATCTGTCGGATCCGAGGTTCTTCGATGTTATCGATGAGAGGAACGTGGCGTCGCGACGAAGTGTGGAAACGGCTCGAGACATATTTCTGCGGAACCTTCGAGTCAACATCGCACTCACCCTGGAACGGGATTCTTGGATCCGGAGTCGGGAGTCGACGCAAGGAATGGATGTGGAGGTTGGTGGAGACCTGGATCTCATCTTCGATAGGCCAGCCCGCGAACTTCGGCTGGTGGGGAGTCTCGAGGCGGTCCGGGGCTCCTATGGGCAGTTCGGCCGGGTATTCGACGTACAATCTGGCACCGTAGAGTTCGTTGGCACTCCTGGGATTGACCCGTCGCTCTCCATCCAGGCTGTGCACAGGCTTCGGCGGGAGTCGGCGGAACCCATCAACGCTATCGCGAATGTTGGGGGAACACTACAGGACCTGGAGGTGACTCTTTCGAGCGACACGCAGCCGCCCATTCCGGAGTCCGATCTCATTAGCTATATGCTGTTCGGGCGGCCCTTGTACACACTCGCTTCTGGGGAAATATCGGTTGTCGAAGGGGCGGCTGCCGGTTTGGTCCGCGCCACGCTGAGCCTAGGGGTGAGCCAACTCGGTTCGACGTTCAGCCGGAGCCTGGGCATGGACTATTTTTCCATAAGCTCAGTCCAGCAGTCAGGGGGGTTTAGCGCTTTCAGGACCCCGAATGGAATATTCGCTGACACGCAGGTCGAGATGGGTCGATATGTGGATGAAAACGTCTTCCTGGCGGTTACTTTGCGACCGCTGAGCGGGTCGGGTGCGCTTCGTCGGACTCAATTACCAGGGGGACGGCTGGAGTGGCGGGTAAGGGAGTTCTGGTCGGCAGAGGGCTTTCTCCAAGACCGGTTCGCGCGTCTGGGTGCGGCTAATTTTGGTGAACTGGACAATGACTTTCGGCGTGTATTCGGTATCTCTTTGTTTCGGGAGTGGGGGTACTGAGAGGGCACTCCCACTCCCGACCAGGGGTACGACAAACGAGTCGTAAGCGATCCGCAATCAAGCAGGGTCACGGATCATACCAAACAGACTGAGGTCTAAGAAATGATGCAGCGATTGAAGGTTTTTGTGCTCATGGCGGGACTCACCGCGCTCCTGGTGATCCTTGGAGGATACTTCGGAGGGCAGCAGGGAGCAATTCTTTTCTTCGTTCTAGCCGCAGTCATGAACTTCGGGATGTTTTGGTTTAGCGATAAGGCAGTGCTCCGGATGTACAAAGCTAGAATCGTTAGCCCCGAAGATGCACCGGAGCTGTATCAAATGGTCGATCGTCTCCGGCAGCGTGCTGAGCTTCCCATGCCGACCTTGGCGATTGCTCCATCGGAGCAGCCCAATGCCTTCGCTACGGGTCGAAGTCATAAGAAGGCTGTCGTGTGCGTGACTGCGGGGCTCCTGAAGCTCGTGGACCGCCGGGAGCTTGAAGGTGTTGTCGCTCATGAGCTTGCTCATGTGAAACATAATCACATGCTTGTATCGACTGTTGCGGCTACGATGGCGGGCGCGATCGCCCTCTTGGCGTCGGTCGCCCGTTGGGGAGCGATTCTCGGTGGGGGACGCAATGCTGACCGGAATCCCCTCGCGTTGATCGTGATGTCAATAGTGGCACCGCTGGCAGCGATGATCGTCCAAATGGCCATCAGCCGCGCAAACGAATTCCAGGCCGATCGGACCGGTGCCCAGATCGCCGGTGCTACAGAAGGTCTTTCCAGTGCACTTCAGCGGCTAGATGCCTACTCACGGAAGATCCCGATGCAGGTCAATCCTGCCGCTGCTCAACTCGCCATAGTAAACCCTCTTGCCGCGGTGCGCGGACGAGGGTTCACGAAGCTCTTCAGCACGCATCCGCCTACCGAAGAGCGTGTCGCCCGTCTCGGGGAGCTGCGGGGTCTTTGACCTCGAACTCCTATACCTGGGTTTGTACTTGTAGGGCCGATTTCCTAGACGGCACTTAGTCCGGATGGCCCGAGACTCGCTGGTGATCCGGGGCGCCAGGGAACACAACCTCCAAGATCTTTCTCTGGAGATTCCTCGGGAGTGTCTCGTGGTCATCACGGGCATCTCAGGTTCAGGTAAGAGTTCACTGGCTTTCGACACGATTTATGCCGAGGGCCAGCGGCGTTATGTCGAATCGCTCTCTGCGTATGCCCGACAGTTCGTCGGGATGATGGAGAAACCCGACGTCGACTCGATAGAGGGGCTCTCCCCCTCGATAGCTATCGAGCAGAAAACGACCTCCAAGAATCCCCGATCTACGGTCGGGACGGTTACGGAAATTTACGACTACCTCCGTCTCCTTTGGGCACGGGTCGGGACGCCCCATTGTCCCGAATGTTTGCGGCCCGTGCTCCGACAGTCCTCCACGCAAATCGTGGATCAGATCATTGGGCTCGGCGAAGGGATTCGCATCCAGGTGTTGGCCCCGCTTGTCAGGGGGCGGAAGGGTGAGTTCCGTGAGCTCTTTGAGAAAGCCCGCAAGCAGGGGTTCGTTCGTGCCCTAGTGGATGGTGAGACCCAAGCCCTCTCCACCCCACCGCAGCTCAATCGGTTCGAGAACCACAGCATAGCAGTCATCGTCGATCGGCTACTAATCAACTCGGAGGACCGCGCTCGGCTGGCGGACTCGGTTGAGGTCGCGCTTCGGGCCGGCGAAGGGGTCCTGGAAATATTGGAGCATTTCCCAGGCAGAGGTGACCCGATCTCACATCTCTTCAGTGAACACTACGCCTGCCTTCACTGTGGGATTAGCCTGCCGGAGTTGGAGCCCCGTCAGTTCTCATTCAACTCACCGTATGGAGCGTGTTCGGAGTGCGATGGCTTGGGCACCCAGCGTGAAGTCAGCCCCGAGTTGATCCTGGGGGATGGGCAGATCTCCATCTTGGAAGGGGTCGTGCTCCCTTGGGGAGAGCCGCGCGGGCAGCTCAAGCAATCGGTGGTCCGGGGACTTGCGGAAGCGTACGAGTTCGACCCGGCGGCCCCATGGGTGGCTCTGCCGGAAGAAGCACGTGAAGCGGTCCTCTTTGGCTCTGGAAGCATGAAGATCCGCTTTCCGTACCGCAGAGGCCGGAGGGACCGAAGCTATGTGCGAGCTTGGGAAGGCGTGGTGGAGGGTGTTTCTCGACGCTACAAGGAGACATCCTCCGACGCAGTCCGAACCCAGCTAGCACAGTTCATGACTACCCTCCCATGCGGCGCTTGCAAGGGCGCTCGGCTGCGGATGGAGTCACTTGCGGTTACCGTGGGAGGACGATCTATCGGTGCGGTGGGTGAACTCTCGATCTCTGAGGCCCGCACCTTCTTCGAATCGCTCCCCGTCTCAGGGGAGACTCAAGGATCGGGCGTTTCCCAGCTTTCCGACATGGCCCCTCTTTCCGCGGAGATCGCCGGGCCGATCTTGAAGGAGGTTAGGGACCGACTTCGGTTCATGGAGAACGTCGGTCTACAGTACCTAACGCTTGGACGGAGTGCCGGCACTCTGTCCGGAGGAGAGGGTCAGCGGATCCGTCTCGCCACTCAGATTGGAAGTCGATTGGTTGGGGTGCTCTACGTCCTGGACGAACCCTCGATCGGCCTCCACCAGCGTGACAACGCCCGATTGCTGGCTACGCTCGAGTCGCTACGGGATCTAGGCAACACCGTTCTTGTCGTGGAGCACGATAAGGAGACGATTCGGAGAGCTGATTATCTTGTGGATCTTGGTCCTGGAGCGGGTCGGAAGGGTGGCCAGATTGTTGCCGCAGGTTCCGTGGATCAGGTCCTCGCCCAGGAAAGGTCCCTTACCGGCGCCTATCTCCGGGGGGATCTCGAGATACCAGTGCCCGAATCGAGGCGATCACCCGACCCGGAGCGTTGTCTGATCTTGCGAGGAGGAGATGGCCACAACCTGAAGCACGTCGACGCGGTGTTTCCCTTAGCCTGTTTCATTTGCGTCACCGGTGTGTCCGGTTCTGGGAAGTCGACCCTCGTCAACGAGACGCTCTGCCGGGTCCTGGCCCGTCACTTCTACGGATCGAAGCGTCTCCCACTCTCTCATGTGGCTGTGGAAGGGATCGAGAAGATCGACAAGGTAATTGAGGTTGATCAATCCCCTATCGGGCGGACTCCGCGCTCGAATCCGGCCACGTATACGGGGGTTTTCACGCCCATTCGGAAGCTGTTTGCGGAGCTACCCGAGGCTCAGATGAGAGGGTATTCTCAGGGCCGTTTCTCCTTCAATGTCAAGGGAGGGCGCTGCGAATCCTGCTCGGGTGACGGGCTGGTGAAGATCGAGATGCATTTCCTGCCCGACGTCTATGTGCTGTGCGAGGTCTGTCGAGGGAAGCGGTACAATCGTGAGACGCTCGATGTTCAGTACCGAGGGAAGAGCATCGCCGATGTCTTGTCTATGACGGTCGAAGAGGCTCTGGAGTTTTTCCAGGCAGTTCCGAGGATTCGGAAGCAACTGAAGACCCTGTCCGATGTTGGGTTGGGTTATATCCACCTCGGTCAGTCCGCCACTACCCTCTCGGGTGGAGAGGCGCAAAGGATCAAGCTATCCGCCGAGCTCTCGAAAAGGGCTACTGGACGGACCCTTTACATCCTCGACGAACCCACAACCGGTCTGCACTTTCAGGATGTGAAGGTGCTCCTCGAGGTACTTCATCGCCTTGTAGATCTAGGTAACACGGTCATCGTGATCGAGCACAACTTGGAGGTTGTCAAGACTGCTGATTGGATTCTGGATCTAGGGCCTGAGGGAGGAGAGCAGGGAGGACGGATCGTTGCCGAGGGGACTCCGGAGGCTGTCGCTCGGGAGCCCGACTCCTTTACTGGGCGCTATCTTATCGAGATGTTGGAGAGAAACTCTATCCGGGCTTGATCTGATCTGAGGAGGAGCGTCACTGCGGGTGCCTGGGACAAAGCCATGTGTTACACTTTCCCCGGAAACCCGCACCCGGACCTCTTTTACGAATCTTTCGGGTCCCGCGAACGTAGGGACGGTAACAATGTTTCCCGACCGATGTCGGATCTCGGAGGGGCGATATCCAATCAGAATGGACGGAATCCGAGCTGTCTCAGCATAGGGAGGGAACATGCTGACCCGCCAGGATCTAGATAGCTACCTCATTCGCATGGATGTCGACCGACTAGGGCAGGAGGACCTGAACTAGCCCGTGGCTGTGGATACCGTGTTCCTGAACGACGAGTACCTCCCCCGTGACGACGCCTTCGTATCTGTTGACGACCGTGGGTTTGTGTTTGGAGATGGCGTTTACGAGTTCACGCCGGTCTACGGTGGTTATTTCCTTCGGATGGGGAGTAGGCTGGACCGGCTGCGGGCCGGTCTACGGGAACTCAGGATCGACTACGATGTTGGAGGGGTGGAGGAGATTTACCATGAACTGCTCGGCCACAATGGACTCGCAGAAGAGCCCATGGCGGTCGTTTACTTTCAGGTGACCCGCGGTCCGGCCCCCCGGACGCACGCGTTCCCTCCCGCTGGAACGAGCCCAACTGTCTACGCCTATGCAGGTCCATTTTGCCGACCGCCACATTCGGAGTGGGAAAAGGGTATGGCCGCGGTCACCTTCC
>Ga0310121_10000698_pt1 | contig 36021 bp, 34 predicted proteins | sample CB27_Tmax_986_MG_FD_203504 | JGI IMG/M metagenome (GOLD analysis project Ga0310121, IMG submission 203504) | Marine microbial communities from Western Arctic Ocean, Canada - CB27_Tmax_986 | ecosystem: Environmental > Aquatic > Marine > Oceanic | place: Canada: Western Arctic Ocean | collected...
TGCCGAACCGACCCAAAAGAATTCAAAATGTAGTGCAGACTTCTACCCGAAAAATGCAAATTTACTCGAAAACGGGCACTTCTAAGCTCTGAACTGCGGAAAATGGGCTAAGCCTCCCATCGGTGATCGTGTTCCTGATCGGTATCCCCACTTCCCTCCAGGGCATGCCCTTGCCGCTATCTCATCTCCCAGGGGCGGAAGATATCGCGCCAGCCTCGGTCGCGCCGGCGCAGGCGGGCGGCTTCGCGCTGCTCCAGCGATTTCAGATCCTTCCACGACCGCGCCCCCTCTTTCTCCAGGCGTTCGCGCAGGATCCGGTCCTCCCGTTCCTCATGGTGTTCGATCGCCCCGCCGGCCACCCCCATCGCCAGGTTGGCCAGCAAGGCGGGCAGCAGGATCACGCCGATAATTGAGAAGATCATCGAGATCGTCAGCGCCGCGCCGATCAAGAAGACCGTCAGCGCGCCGAACGGGTGGGCGGCGATAACCAGAAAGCCGCGCTTGAGGGCCCGGCGAATGCCAAGGTCCTGCAGCGTCATGAACGCCCAACCCACCTGCATGCCGACGAAGACGAATACCGCGATCCACATAAACAGGCCCGCCAGCCCCATGCGCAGCGCCGCGGGAAGCGCCGCCGCGGCCGGCGATGCGACATGGAAATAGCAATTCGCCGCGCAAATCAGCAATCCGCCGGCCAGCACCAGCCCCCAGAGCGTCGAACGCCGCCAGTAGCGAACGAAATCCGCGCGAAAGGTCGCCAGGTCGAATCCCTGTTCCCGCTCGGCCCGGCCCGCCGAAGCCAGCATCGCGCCCCACGCCGCCGGCACCGTCACCAGCGGCACGCAGGCCAACAGGAATACGCATCCCAGCGCCAGCCACATCCCGAGGCTGTCATACGTGTTCCAGAAGAGGCGAAAGAGACAACGGCGAAACATGGGCCATGGGTTGATGCGCGGGGATTTGAGTCCGGTGCGGTGGCCCGCGGGTCGCAAGACGCAACGGGTCGCTCCCTGTCTTAATCGCGGGTTCTCCCGTTCACAACCGATCCAGCGGCGTCACGCCGAGCAGGCCGAGCCCGTTGGCCAGCGTCTGCCTCAGCGCGGCGATCAGCGTCAGGCGCGCCTCGGTCAACGCCGGATTCTCGGACTGGATAACCCGCAGCGAACGATCGCGGTTGCCCGCCGTAAAATAAGCGTGAAACGCCGTGGCCAGGTCGCTCAGGTAGGCCGTCATCAGCATCGGGTCCGATTGCTCGGCGATCTCCTCGACCACCCCCGCCAGGCGGTCCATCTGGCGCGCGATGGCCTTCTCCTCCGGCGAATCGAGCAGCCCCAAATCCGCGTCGGCGCCGCCCCGCCAGACTTGGTCCGCTTCCTCGGCCTTGCGCATCAGGCTGCGGCAGCGCGCGTGCGCATACTGGACGTAATAGACCGGGTTCTCCATCGAGGTGTCCTTGGCCAGATCGAAGTCGAAGACCATCTGACTGTCGGGCGAGCGCAACAGGAACAGGAAGCGGGTCACGTCGGGACCGATCTCGTCGATCACCTCCTTGAGCGTGATGAAGTCTCCCGCGCGCGTCGAGAGCTTGATCGACTCGCCCCCGCGTTTGAGGCCCACCATCTGGACCAGGACGCAGTCGAGCTGATCGGCCTCGTGCCCCAACGCCTGGACCGCCGCCTTGAGCCGCGGGACGTATCCATGATGATCCGCCCCCAACACGTTCACGAGCCGATCGAATCCTCTCTCGAACTTGTATTGATGGTACGCGATGTCGGGCGCCAGGTAGGTGTATTCACCGTCCGACTTGATCACGACGCGGTCTTTCTCGTCGCCGAAGTCTTCCGTCCTCAGCCACTTCGCGCCGTCATTTGGGTAGATCTTCCCATCGCCTTCGAGCTGGGCGAGAGCCCGCTCAACGGCGCCGTCCCCGTGCAACGTCGTCTCGCTAAACCAATGATCGAAATGGATGCGCAACGACTCCATGTCGGCTTCGATGAGTTTCAGGATATGATCGGCCGCGTAGTGGGTAAAAACTTGAGATTCGGTCTCCGCTTTTAAAGCCTCGCCTTTCTCGCTCTTGAGTTGCTCGCCGAGCTCGACCATGTATTGGCCTTGGTAACCGTTCTCGGGCATCGTGGCCGGCTCGCCCAGGGCCTGCCGGTAACGCGCCCGCAACGATTCCCCAAGCAACCGCATCTGCACCCCCGCGTCGTTGTAGTAATACTCGCGCGTCACCTCGTAACCGGCGGCGGCGTAAATGCGGGCCAGCGCGTCGCCCACCACCGCCCCGCGACAGTGGCCGATGTGAAGCGGCCCGGTGGGGTTGGCGCTAACGAACTCGACCAGCACGCGCCGGCCGGCAAAGCGCGAACCGTGACCGTATCGCTCGCCTTGAGCCAACACGCGCCGGACCAGACAACCAACGGCCCCCGGACCCATCCGCAGATTGATGAAGCCGGGCCGGGCAACCTCGGGCCGTTCGATCAGATCGCTCTGGGGCAGGCACTCGACGATCCCCTCGGCGATGCCCATCGGGTTGCTCCGTAGCGGTTTGGCCAGCCGCATCGCCAAACTGCACGCCCAGTCGCCGTGGTCGGGGTTGCGCGGCTGCTCCAGGCGAACGGGAGGCGGTTGGAGATCGACCCCCGTCTCGCGCAAGTAGGCCCTCACTCCCTCGCCGACCAGTTCGGTCACGGCCTTTTCGATCGTATAAAACTCGGCACTCATCACCCCAGAGTATCGTTTCACCATGGATCGGGCAATTTGTTCTTTCGAGGTCGGGGGCCAGTCGAAGACCGACATGAAAGCCAACCGGCGCGGTCACTATAGGGGCCCATCGAGCGGAAACGGGTATGCTTCATGCCAAACGTCACCGCCCCGCCGCGCCCTCCATCCAATTCCGTCCTGAGACCCCGAAACGGCTTAAGCTCGGGACACATTGAACCGAGGCTAAAATACGTCGTGGAGCCGTTCCAATCCGATGGGATACAATTGTGGAAGATATTGGGTCCATTCGTCCGGCGGTTTGAAGATCGCATCGGGTTCGCCGGTTGAGTTCATGGTAATGGTTGGGCCGATAGAATGAGGCAAAGGGCTGGGAGTCCATGAATCGAAGCCGGTCCCAAGGGTTTACTTTGATCGAATTGCTGATCGTCGTGGCGATCATCGCGATCCTGGCGGCCATTGCCGTGCCGAACCTGATCGAGGCGCAGGTGCGGGCCAAGGTCTCGCGGGCGAAGGCCGACATGCGCACGATCGCCACGGCACTGGAGGCCTATCGCGTCGATCACAACGCTTATCCCCCCAATGATGGGCGATACAACGTCCCGCCGATCCAGATCACCACGCCGACCGCCTACCTCACGACAAGCCTACTGACCGATCCGTTCAGCGTGCGTGAATATGATCCGACGCACGGGACGCTGGCACAGTTTTACACTTACACCAAAATCGTGACGGAAAGCGAATTTGTCGAAGACGCCCTCAATGGCTTTACGCCGCCGATCGAGGCGATTGATATGCAGGGTCTGAATCTGGGCGCGCACGAAAAGTACGGCAAATGGCGCCTGGTCTCCAACGGGCCGGACCGCGAGTACGCGAGTCAAACAGTCATCTCGTTCGATCCCGTCCTGCTGGGTTCGGACGTCGCTAACGATCCGACCAACAGGACAGTCAGTTGGGGGAACATTATCCGCACCCAGAAGATCGGCGTGGCGACGTTTACGAAGTGACTGAACGGCTCCGTCCAATCCGCGCCGCCCCAAAGAAAGTCAACCTCCCTACTCGATGCGGTAAAGGAATTCTCCACCCCGGGAGAACCTGAAAACGCCCTGGTTTGGTCATTCTGCGCCGACACCCAGCCCCAATTGCATCCCCAGCCAACGGAGCCAGGGGTCGGGCAGTTCCAAGGTCGCCTGCAACTCCATGAGCCGCGTCTCGGGCATCAGCGTCGCGCCGCAATACGTTTCGGCCTGGATCGCCGCCATGACGGCCTGCGACCGCACGGCGATCGAAGTGTCCATGCGGTAAACCCGGCCGTAGAGGTGGGTGGCCAGGGCGTGTTGGCCGAGCGACTCGCGCAGGGCGGCCTCCTCGGTCAAGATGCGTTGGAGCAGCGGCGCGGGCGGTTCGAGCCGCCGGGCCTGACCGAAGAAAGTGAGCGCCGGTCCGGCTTGATCGAGTGACGCGTAACACGCGCCCAGGCTATGGGCAAGATAGGGGACCAACCAGGGTGCCGGGTCGAAGCGCAGCAGGGTCTTGATGTTCTCGATTCCAACCCGCAGCGTCCTCGGATCGTGCGCGGGATCAATCAGCGGGTCGCCCAGGCCCCTCAAAGTACCCAGGTAACTGACGAGCTGCTCGGGATCGCCGCTTCCGCTGGCCAGCAGCCCGATGCTCTTGACCAGTTCGCCGGCCGTCCCGCTCCAACTCTCCGGTTCGCGTTCGAGCTGCTCGAGAGCGGCCCGATAGGCCGCCCGCGCCTGGTCCCACGTCCCGCGCCGCTCGTGGATCTTCGCTTGGTAAAGGGCCAAGAGGAAATGTTCGGACGATCCCACGTCGGCGAGCGAGGCGGCGGAGAGCCGCTTGGCCTCCTCCAGTTCAGCCTGGGCCTGTTCCACGTCGCCCCCGACCAGCGCGGCCTTGGTCTTGACCAACCGCAACAACCGGAACTCACCGGGGCTGGTCAGGCGGCCCAGTAACTTGCTTTCTACTTTCGGATGGAGCAGCACTTCGGTCACGGCCCTTTTCATCCATTGCTCGGTCTCCTCGAACGCCACATAATTCCGGAGCACGCCGAGGTAATCCAGACCGGTGCTCTCGAACTGGGCGAGGTGCTCGGCCGTCAGTTCCCGCGCCGCGCCATAATTGCCTTCGCGGACCCACTGAATCTGCAGCCGCGCCCGAATATCATCGGCGGCGGGATCAGGCACCCCCCCGATGCGACTGGCCTTGAGTAGCGCGATCTGAAAATTGGGGTCGGCCAGCAACTCGTCGGTCCTGTTCCAGTCAATCGCCAAACCCTCGGCCAGAGGGTCGAGGTCGCCGCCGAGCACGAGAGCCAAGCCTTCCCGGCTCAACGTCGTCACCCGGTCCTGGTCGAAAGCACGGCGGACGTTGAGTGCCGCCCGGGCCGTTCGGCCCCGCCGCACGTCACGCGCGATCGAGATCCAATGCCTAGACTCGGGCGAGTCCGCGGACTCCCATAGTTTCGTGACCCACTGGGTCAAGGGCGATTCGAAACCGTCGTCGAGGAACCGGCGAAGCAGCCAGCGCGTCAGAACCAAGTCGCGCCGATCGAAGCAAGCCAGGGCCAGGCGCTCGGACTGGGCCGTCAGCTCCTCCTCCGAACCCCTGGGCGCGGCGACCAGGGCGCGGCCGGCCCAGCGATCGGCCCGCCGCGGGCGACCGGCCATTTGCTCGATCCGGCAGTAGGCTTGCGCGGTTTGATAGCGCGACCGAGAGCCCTTGCGACCGGCTTCCCATAATTGGTCCAGCAACCGGCGCGCCGACCACCACTGGCCGTGCTCGGCGCGGGCGTAACTGATCGCGAGTAGATCGGCGTGGCGTTGCGAGTGCAATCGCCCACCGGCCGGCCGATGCGGTTTATCGGAAGTCAAGACGACGTTCTCGTTGACCACCAGCGCGAGCCCTTTACGTCCCCAACTCGTCAGATGGCTGGGTAAGAGGCCATCCAGGTCCTCATGGGTCTGCTTGCGCCGGTACCACGGGGCGGCGGGACGCCACATAAGAAGGTTCTCCCTAAAGGCCGCGACGACACGACCGTCGTCGAGGATCGCCAGGCCCCGCGGCTGCTCATCGAGCGGGTACTTGGTCGTCGAACCCGCTCCCTCCCTATCGACCAGCGCAAGCTGTCGGCCGGCGGGTCCCACTACCACAAAGGCCACCTTGAGCCCGTCCGGCGAGAAGGCCAGCGACCGTCGATTCATAAGTTCGAGATCGTTACTAAGCAGCACGGCCTCATCCCCGCCGGGGGACAGCGACCACAGCTCGGGGCGGCCGAGCGGGCAGGTCTCGAAGACCAATTCTCCGCCAGGCCCCGACCACAATCCCAGGACGTCGGTTTCGCGGTCGATGAACTTCTCGGATGTGCGCGTGGAAACGTCGACCACCCAGATGTCGACATTCTTGAATTCGCTGGGACTGAGGAACACGACGCGGTTTTGGTCCAGCCACGCGGGGTGGCCTTTCCACCAGATATCTTCGACCAGCGGTTCTTCATCGCGGCCCGAATCGGGCTGGACCAGCCAGAGCGCGGGTTGACTGTTCGGGACGCGCTCGACGAAGACCAGGCGCGTCGAGTCGGGACTCCAGGAACACCCCCAGTCCGCATGATGCGAGTACGTGGTCACCGTGCCCGATTTGACGAGATCCATGATCTTCAGGTCGCCTCCCCGATGGATCATCGCCGCGTAACGCCCATCGGGCGAGATCTGGAGCCATGCGATCGGGTCGGGGTCATAACAGGCCGTCCCCAGCGTCAGCAGGAACCCGAGTGCCAGCCTCCAAATGGCCCCAATGCGCATCGGGGCCCGACCGGTTGGTAAGAGGCGTCTTGAGGGGGATGGGTTGGCCGCGCGCGTACCTGACATAAAATTGGGTTGAGGGAATCGCTGTCTGGGCCCGATGGGAGGATTCGCCGCTCGCCGTCCTTGGCTCTGGACGCTTGCCGACACTATTTCGGCCATTCAATCACGCCCTCCCGGGCCTGTCAAAGCCCTTTACCAAGGGAGGCCTCTTCGGATCATCCCGTTTTTTCTTTGGCTCGCGGGTGCCATGGGGAGTAGATTGAGAGACTTGCCCGATTCGCCCCGATGCTTAAACGTGTCCAAGGGGAGAGTCGGAAGCGATTTGAACGCTCGGGAGACCCCTGTCTGGTGACGACCCAAACCCAGCTCAACGGCATCGTTCTAGTCAACAAGCCCAGTGGAATGACCTCTCACGATGTGGTCGATTCGATCCGGCGCATCGCCGGGACGCGTCGGATCGGCCACACCGGTACCCTGGACCCCCTGGCCGAGGGGTTGCTGATCATCTGTATCGGACCGGCCACCCGCGTTTCCCAGTTCCTGCTGGACCGTGAAAAGGTCTACGAGGGACGAATCACATTGGGGGCGATCAGCTCCACCTATGACGCCGAAGGGGAAATCCGCGAGCAGGACCGCGAGCCTCCGGACGAGGCCGAAACCGTCCAGCGCGCCATGGTGGTGCAGCTCGGCGAACAGACCCAGTTGCCCCCGCCCTACTCCGCCGTCAAGGTGCGCGGCCGCAAACTTTATGAGTACGCGCGCAACGGGGAACCCATCCCGCAGAAACCTCGCAGCGTCCATATTTCACGATTTGACCTGCTTGACTACGAGCCGCCCGACGTCATCTTCGAGGCCAAGGTCAGCACCGGGACGTACGTGCGCTCGATGGCCCACGATATGGGGCTGGCACTGGGGTGCGGGGCCTACCTCAAGCAGCTTACCCGCACCCGCATCGGCAGCTTCGCCATTGAACAATCCCTTCCCCTGCGGGCCTTGCTGGCCGAACCCGAGCACCTGCCGCACGCGCTCATGTCCGTGACCGAGGCGTTGATCCACCTGCCCAAGGTCATCATCAACCCCAGCGTGGAGCCAATGATCCTCAACGGCCGGTCGTTCACGACCCAAGACGTCCTGGAATTTGACGGCATCCTGGATCCCGGCAAGCCGATCTTGGTTCTCAACACCGTGGGCCGGGCCTTGTCGGTGGTCAAAGCCGAGTCCGACCCCCAAAACGGCCGGTGCTCGGCGGGGGAAAACGCAATCATGGGGGCCACGGAGATGGTGTTTAAACCGCTTCGCGTGCTGGCCCGCTCCTGAAGCGGCGGGAAAGATAGGGCCCATGGGTCTCCCGGAGCCCCCGAAATCCGACTCGGAGGCTCATTCCGACGCCTCCCCTACCCCTCAAGCCCCGTCCACGCTCCGAACTCTTCCACTCTGGATCGTGTTGGTTGCCTGCCTGATCTTGCTGGGCTGGTCGGCCGGGGGGCCTCTGGTGGGGCGTTGGGACGCGAGTCGCAAATATTCGTTTCAGCTCGACGCCGAAGAAGGCTTTATCCTCAATCAAGCCCTCACGCTCACGGCGGGAGAGTCGATCTACTCTCCAATCGATGAACCGCCCTTCCTCGTTGGGAACTACACCCCGCTCTTCCCATGGATTTACGGCTTAGTCAACGGCCCACGCGCCGACATGAAGAGCCTCCCGCTGGGGCGCTTGCTGGTCCAGCTGGCCACGCTGGCGGTGGCCCTGGCACTGGGCTTGACGGCCGGGATCCGCAGCCGCCAATGGCTGCCCGCACTACTGGCTCCCGCGCTTTTCTTGGCGACGTACGAAGTTCATAACTGGTCGGCTTTCGTCCGAGTGGATTTGCCCGCCCTGGCGCTATCGGCGACGGGGCTGGGTGTGTTTTTGCTGTGGCGTCGCCGGGCGGGACTTGTCATCGCGGCGTTGATATTTGTCGCGGCGGCGTTCACGCGCCAGACCTCCGTCTTGGCGCCGCTGGCGTGCGCGGTGATGCTGCTGCTGCTGCGCGACCGGCGTCGCCTGCTCTGGTTCGCCGGCCCGTGGGTCGTCGGCGGGTTGGTCGTGTTGGGTTGGCACCAGATCGCGACGGGCGGAGAATTCTGGCAGCATGTCGTCACGTATAACCGCAATCCGATGGATTGGCACAATTGGCGACGGGTGATGGTCAACGAAGTCTGGTTCTTCTATCGCTGGTGGATACTGGCGATCGGCGCGGGCGTGTTGCTCACTCTGGCCTTCTGGATAACGCGACCGAAGTTGACGAACATTCCGGACGACCGGGATACGACGCGCGGCGTGATCGGGCTTTACGCCCTGTTTTCGCTGGTGTGGCTACCGGCGATGGCCAAAGTCGGCTCCGCGCCGAACTACTTGCTCGAGCCGCTGGCGGCCTGCGCGCTCTACACAGCTTCGCTGTTCGGTTCCACGGAACCAAGGCCGCAAGGCGTCGCCGCCCCCATCGGGGCCGGCCGCAGGCCTTCACGTATCCGATTCTGGGGGCTCCACCTGGTCGCCTGTCTCTTATTGTTGCACGGGCTGCATCTGATGTCGCGTCGGCGCGAAATGACATCCAGTCCGCTTCCGGGGGGGGACCGGTTCGAGATCGGTTCGGTCCGCTATTCGGTGCGAAAGGCGAAAGGCGACGTCTATTGCGAGGAGCCGATATTTACATTATTGGCGGGTAAGACGGTCATCTTTCAGCCCTTCATCTTAACGCAATTGGCCAGGGAAGGCCGGTGGGATGACGACCTGTTCAACCGGATGATCCGAGAGCGGCGTTTTGACCGGATGATCTTTACCGAGGACCTAAGCCGTCACGGCCCCGGACATCGATATCTGCGCTATACCGACGCGACCGCCACCGCCGTCAGGGAGCATTACGACGTGGAAGAAACGTTTAGCTTCCCCTCGTCGGGAAGGTCGTACGACGTCTGGATCCCGCGCGCGGATGAATGACGACTACGGCTTGGAGTTTCGCGGACGGCTAGAGGCGACGGTGGCCAGCACAACGTGCTCGTAGCGGCGGGTTCCGCCGCGAGTCATGGTTTGATGGGCGGTGAGGGCTTGGTTGAGCAGCGGATGAGCCATCGGGTCGCCCTGACGTTCCGCCAGCACGCGTTCAACTTCCTGCATCGAATAGCGGCGTTGGGGTTCCTCACCGCTTGCCAAGCGCATAAAGAGGGCCGCGGCTTTAAAGACCCGGGAGGGACGGCAAGGTTTACTCAGGAAGTTCATCGCCCCGAGCCGATAGGCCTGCTTTTGGCACTCCAGATCAGTGTGCCCCGAGAAAACCATGATCGGGATGTGACGCAATGCCTTTTCCTGCTGGACCATATGGATCAGCTCGAACCCACTCAGGCTGGGCAGCTCCAACTCCATGATGATCAGGTCGGGCTGGAATACCTCGAGCACGTGCATGAACCGCAACGCATCGTCGAGGAAAATTAAATCGCAATACTTTCCCAAAACCTTACGGACCAGCACCTGTGAAGCTTCGGACGGATCGACCATGCAAACTCTGGGGCGAAACATAGACTACTCCTCCGTCCATTGGGTATGGGCGAAGTAAAGCACGATTGGCCCCCTGGGGCGAACAATTTTTCTCTCACGGTCCCAACAAATCCCCGCGGAGCCCGCTCGGCATGACGCAAGTCCTTTAATATCAATGATCAGCATGAGAATTGAAAAAAAGCGATAGCGTTTAGCGCCCACCCTTGAATGTCGATGAGGTATGTGGAACTCCCCCCAAAGGGGGCCGGCCCGGTGGATCACATTGCACCCATCACCGGGCCAGGCCGGTCAAGGATTTAATAAGATGTCGTTCGCCACCAACATCGGTCTTGCCTCGGGCATTGACTTCAACCAGCTCATCAGTTCGATCCGGGCGGTCAACTCGCGTCCGATCAGCCTGATCTTGAACAACCGCAGCCTCGCCGAACAGCGTAATTCCGCGATGGAACAGATTAAGACGGCGTTGCTGGACCTGAAGAGCAAAGGCGACGCGCTGAACTCCAACGACAATTTTCTGAGCATGACCGCCTCCTCGACCGACGGCAACGTGGTGCTGGCCAGCGCATCAAACGAGGCGGTGGCCGGCGACTTCGGCGTGAAAGTGCTCCAACTGGCCCAAACCCACCGGATCGCCGCGCAGGGCGCCGTCGACCAGGACTCGACGGCGATCTCCACCGGCGCCGGGACGTTTGATTTCAAGATCGGAGACGGCGCGACCACATCGGTTGAGGTCACCAACGGGATGACGCTGAACCAACTGCGCGACGCCATCAACGCCGAGGACGCAAACGTGCGGGCGAGCGTCGTCAACGACGGCAGCGCGACCAACCCCTATCGGCTCGTCCTGACATCCGAAGACTCGGGGTCCGACAACGCCTTGACCATCGTCAACAACGACACAAACCTCAATTTCAGCGGCACGACGATCGAGCAGGCCGCCGCCGCCACATCCAATCAGTTTGACGGGACGATCACCTCGTCGGGCGCCTACACGGGCGCCAATACCAAGAACATCATCATCGAGGTCACCACCGCCGGCGCGGTCGGTGCGGCTCAGTATAAGATATCCTATGACGGCGGCCTGACGTTCACGGCCGATGACGCCTTCACCACTTCGACCTCGGCGGTCGACGTGACCGGCGCCTCGGCCGAGAACGTGCTCGCCACGTTCGGCGCGGGCGCCCTGGATTTCAAGATTGGCGACCGTTTTACCATCGACGCCTTCAACCCTCTGCTCCAGCAGGCGTAAAATGGGCTGATCGAGGTTGACGGGGTGCAAGTCAGCCGCAGTTCCAACACTTTCGAGGACGTGATCGAAGGGGTCACGCTGACGGCCAAGAAGGTCGACGTCGATGCCCAAACGATCAAGGTCTCCAACAGCAATTTCAGCGTCCAGGGCAAGGTCAAAGAGTTCATCGACTCCTATAATCGTTTGGTCGAGGGCATCGACTCATTGACCTCGTTTAACACCGATACCCAACAGTGCTCGATTCTGTTCGGCGACAGCACCGTCACACAGATCATAAGCTCGCTTCGTTCGCATTTGACGGCGGCGATCCCAGGGTCCAGTGAGTTCAGCAACCTGAGTTCGATCGGGATAAAGGTCGGTCAGGACGGCAAGTTCAGCCTCGACGGCGCCGCTTTCAATGACGCGCTGAACGACGACTTGGACGCCGTCTCGCGCCTGTTCGTCCGGTCGATCAACAGCGCCAACTCCAGCGTCAAGTTTCTCGACGCGACCGCCAACACCACGGTCGGCACCTATGACCTAAACGTCACCCAGGCCGCCGAACAAGCCGCGATCACCGGCACCCAGGTGGTCGGCGGTGGCGGGATCACCGCGGCTGAACGATTGGTGATCACCCATAACGAGTCGGCCACCATTGTAACGCTGGCGGCCGGATCGACGCTCTCGCAGATCATCGACCAACTCAATACGGCGTTTACCGACAATGGTCTGGCGGCGCAGGCAAGCGACGACGGCGGCAAGCTGAGAATCTCGGCCACCGCATACGGCAGCTCCGAGGAGATCGGCATCTCTTCGGACCAGGCCGACAGCGATCCCAACCAACTGGGCATCGGCACGACCAAGCTGACCGACACGGGCGAAGACGTGGCGGGAACCATCAATGGTCAGTCGGTCACCGGGACCGGCCGCGAGCTGACCGGCCCCGCCCTGTCGCTGGCCGAGGGGCTGCGTCTGGAGATCAGCGCCACCGCGCCGTTCAGCACCAAGGTGACGTTTAACAAGGGCCTGTCGGCGTCGGTGATCGAGACGATCGATAACCTGACCGACAGCACCTCGGGCCTGTTCGCCGCGCGCGAATCGAGTTTCAATGCCCAGATCGCCCAATTCGACCAGCGTATCGAGGACCTCGGGCACCGACTGGACATCAAAGAAGCCGGTTTAAGAAAGAAATTTGTCGCGCTGGAGATCAAGATCTCCACGCTCCAAGCCCAGGGGAATTTCTTGCTCTCGCAGCTTTCGTCGCTCATCCCGGCGAATCGCTAATTAGGACGGCGGCAAGTTTCTGAAAGCAAGGCGGCCGGGCCGATCGGGCCCATCACGAAGCCGTCCCTCGCGGAATCGATCAACGATGCGACCATATCAAAACTACCGCCGCGTTGAGATATCGACCGCCGACCCCACGCACATTATCGTGCTGCTCTATGAGGGGGCGATCAAGAACCTCAATCAGGCCATTCAACTCCACCGGACCGAGCGTGAGCAGGCCTTGGCCAAACTCACGCGCACCATGGATATCATCAACTACCTGCGCGACTCGCTCGATCACGAAAAAGGGGGCGAAATCGCGCAAAACATCCACCGGCTGTACGATTACGCCCGCGACCGGCTCAACGAAACGATCATCCAATTCAGCGAGGATCCGATCAACGAGGTGATCAACCTGCTTCAGATCCTGGTGGAGGGTTGGCGCGGCATCACCGCCCCCGCCACCTCCGACCCTGAACAAGCCCCCCTCATGCCACCCCGTCCCCCCGACGGCCAGAGTACCGGTCTGTCGATAACGGGCTGAGACGGCCGCGGTCGGCTGAAGGGAACCTCTAAGAATCCGGTTTACAGTCGTCCCTACGGGACTCCAATTCATTATCGGTTTGATTTCCCGCCACTTACGTGGCGGGCTGAAAGCAATCGTCCCTGCCGGGACTGAATTCTTAGAGGTGCCTTAAATTCAATCCATGGACGGGGTCGATGGATCCTGCTGCTCCTCCTCCACGGGCAGATAGGCCAGGACCGATCGCCCCCCTTGTACTTTCTGGCCGACTCGCGCCTCGACCCACGCGGTGGGCGGCAGGTAGAGCTCGGTGCGCGATCCGAACCGGATCAGGCCGAAGCGCTGGCCCCGCCGCAACGTCTGACCCTCCTGGGCACGGCAGACGATGCGGCGGGCGATCAGCCCGGCAATCTGGCGCACGGTCAGCCGGTGCCCCCCACATCGCAGGTGAATCCAGTTGGACTCGTTCTCGCGGCCGCTGTCGGGATTCAACGCATTCAGAAAGCGACCCGCCTCATAGTGGATGGTCTCAACCGTGCCCTCATGGGGCGACCGATTGACGTGGACATCCAGGACGGAGAGGAAAATCGAGATGCACGGCCCGCCCACCGGCCCGGCCTCGGGGTCCTCGTTGGTGGTGATCTGGGTGACCTTCCCGTCCGCGGGGCTGACGACCGCGCCCGGGGCACTGGGGATCGACCGGGCCGGATCGCGAAAAAACCCGCACACCACCGCGAAAAGCGCCAGTGCCGGGGCCCACACCCACCACCACGCTCCCCATAGGCCCAAGAGGGCCAATCCACCCAGCACGAGGAGCGGGCCTCTCGCGTCGGGATCCAGCGGCAGCCGCCAGTTTCTAGCTCTATCCATCCAACTCAGGTCCCCCTCACGCCCAGACTTGCGATGTGAGTTTTAATCCGCCACCCCGTCCCGATGCAAGCAGATTTGGCATCCTCCCCCCCGTCTCATCCCCGATCCGGACCCCGGCCGCGAAAAGGAGACTCAAGCCTGGGTCCTTGATACTCGATAATACATGAAGAGCACGAGAATGACAGTTCGCGCCAGGTCATGACCTGATTCAAACAAGGCTTAACCATAGGACGCCATGAAGCGACGATCCGCCATCAAGACTGCAACGGACAAAGACTCACCCGAGTCCCCGAATGGTCTGGTCAGCCCGGAGGCAGCCGCCGAGAGGATCGTTTACCAAGCGATGGTCGAATGCATGGAGGACGGCTATCTTGAACTGTCGGAGCAGGGTGAGGTGCTGTTTGCCAACGCCAGCGCCGAACGACTCCTGGGTCGATTGCGCACTCGCATTATCGGCCAACGCCTCGACGACCTGTTTCCGGGGGCGGAGATTGACCTGACATCCCATGCGGGCAACGGCATGGCCCAGCTTCAGCCCGATCAGAAGCAATGCGCCTTGGTCGTGAGTGAACATGGGCCCCGCAATTTCGAGTTCGGGATCTACCCTTACGGCGAGGGGTACGGCCTTTTCTTCAACGACGTAAACGAACGGCTCGTCCACGTGGCCGAAATCGCCAAGCTCAAGGCCACGATGGCGGCCAGCCAGGAATTGCTCCGTCACAAGAACGAGGAGCTGAATAAGTCGCTGGAGCAGCTCGAACAACTCAACGATCAACTCGCCCAGGCCGACCAGCTCAAGAGCGAGTTCCTGGCCAACACCAGCCATGAGCTGCGCACGCCGCTCAACTCGATCATCGGGTTCCTGCAATTGATCATCGAGGGTCTGTGTGAGAGCCCCGAGGAGGAACGCGATTACGTGGGCAACGCCCTCACCTCGGCCAAACACCTGCTCCAGTTGATTAACGACGTGCTTGATATCGCGAAGATCGAGGCGGGCAAGATGAACTTCCTCATCGACGACTTTGTCGTCGATAGCCTTTTCCAGGAGGTGCGCAGCCTGACGCACGTCCAGGCCAGCCAAGCCAGACTCGAGATGACCTTCGAGAGGCGCGGGGCCGAGACGCTGGACGTGCGCGCCGACTTTAACAAGACCAAGCAGGTGCTGATCAACCTGGTCGGCAACTCCATCAAGTTCACCGACAAGGGATCGGTGAAGGTGTGGGCGGAACCCGACCCCGACCAGCCCGACCAGGTACGGTTCAACGTTCAAGACACCGGGATCGGCGTGCCGCCCAATCAACAAAAAAAGATTTTTGAAAAGTTCAGGCAGGTCGACGGCAGCTCCACGCGCCGCTTTGAGGGGACGGGTTTGGGGCTGACGATTACCAAGAACCTGGTCGAGCTGATGAGCGGCTCGATCGACCTGTTCAGCGAAGGCGAAGGCAAGGGGACAACGATCTTTTTCACACTGCCGAGTGGGGGAACAAATGGCCAAGGCGCGCCCGATCCGAACGAAGAGGGAGTCGACCAGATAATGGAGGAGCGGCTACCTACGAGTTTCTAGTGTGTCGCGGCCGGCACTCATGGTATTCAGTCTATCCAAGATATGGCGGTGAACCGCCAAGCCGGTTATCGGCATGATACACCTATTGCCGCTGCCGGGAGCACCGCGCTTCGGGGGTGCCCATCGCGTCATTCGCGAGGCGATGATGCACGACGCGGCGGCCCTATGCGCCGGGGGCGTGCATGGCCTGATGCTGGAAAACTACGGGGATGCGCCGTTCCATCCCGGGCCCGTGCCCCCCCACGTGGTGGCCGATATGGCCATCTTGGCCGAGGAAGTTCGAGAGGAATTCAAACTCCCGCTGGGAATCAACGTCTTATGCAACGATTCATTGGCATCCCTTGGCGTCGCCCATGCGGCGGGGGCGGACTTCGTCCGCGTTAACATCCTGATCGGCGCGCGCGTGACCGACCAGGGCCTGGTTCATGGCAATGCGCACGAGCTGCTGCGTGAGCGCCAGCGGCTTGGCGCCGATTCGATTGCGATCTTTGCCGATATCCACGTCAAGCACTCGACCCCGATAGCCTCGGAGCCAACGATCGAGCAGGAGGTCATCGAGCTTATTCAGCGTGGCGGGGCCGATGCCGTGATCATCTCGGGATGCGTCACCGAAACGCAGACCGATCCCCAGGAGTTGGCCCGCGTCAAGGCCGTCGCCGGCCCCACGCCGGTCGTCGTGGGCAGCGGCGCAACCCCCGATCAACTCGAAACCCTCATGCCCGATGCCGACGCCTTCATTGTGGGCAGTTGGTTCAAGCGCAACGGCGAGACCGGCAGCCCCATCGATTCCGAACGGGTCAAGGCCTTCGTGGCGCGGGTGGGTCAAAACGGAGCGGGTGTGGCGAGTTGACCGCGCCAATCCAATCAACCTGAAATCCCAGACAATCCATCTCCAGTAGGGAGTCCCGAGGTCTTTCTCAAGGTCGTGGGACCCCAATTCAACACTGGGGCGCGACCCATTCCTGGGTCCCCCGCTCCGGCCCGTTAGCCCTTGACAGGTCGAGAACCTGACCCGTACGATGCTGGCTGGAGGGTGGGGTGCTTTCCGATCTTCCTGGAGGACGCGGGATGCAGCCCCGCCGAATCGACAACCCTGCAAAAGTGAGGTCGTAAGTCAAAGCCTTTGGAAGGCAATGTCCAGAAAGTCATCACGCTGGATCGAGATGAGGTCTTGACCTTTTGTGGAGAGGGGGACCGCAAACTCAAACAGATGCAAGCGCGACTCACGGCGCGACTGTTGGCGCGAGGCAACGAGTTGAGATTGAGCGGGGCCGCGGAGGACGTCGGCCGCGCCTTCAGTTTGATCTCCGAACTGCTCGAAGTGCAACGCACGAGCAAAGCCCCCCTGTCCGAGCAGCAAATCCGGATCGCCACTGAACACTTCGAGGAGGGTCGTAGCGGCAAATTTCAGGAGATCTTCCTCGACACGATCCCTCTGCCTCTCAAGCGCAAGCACGTCGCCCCCCTCACGCCCAACCAGAAGTGCTACATCGACTCCATCCGCAAGCACGACATCGTCTTCGCGATCGGTCCGGCCGGCACGGGCAAGACTTATCTGGCCGTGGCGTTGGCCGTCGCCAAACTGGTCGCCGGGCAGGTCGGGCGCATCATCCTGGTCCGGCCCGCCGTGGAGGCCGGCGAGAGCCTGGGCTTTCTGCCCGGCGACATTTCCGAGAAGCTCAGCCCCTACCTGCGCCCGCTTACCGATGCGCTCTACGAGATGCTCGAACCGGAGCGGATGAGGAGTTTTATCGATGACGGCATCATTGAAATCGCCCCCCTCGCCTACATGCGCGGGCGCACGCTCAACAACAGCTTCATCATCCTGGACGAAGCCCAGAATACGTCGGTCGAGCAGATGAAGATGTTCCTGACGCGACTGGGGTTGGATTCGCAGACGGTGGTGACCGGCGACCTGACTCAGGTTGACCTGCCCAAGGGCAAGCCGTCAGGCCTGTTGCACGTGAGCAAGATTTTGGAAGAGATCGAAGGGATCGATTTCATTTACTTCGGCGATTACGACGTCGTGCGCCACCCCCTGGTGCAGCGCATCGTGCAGGCCTACGAATCCCATGGCTAAGGACAAACAGCTCTCGCTCCGACTGGACGAGGCGGGCGATCGCGGCGAAGGGTGCCACGCCCCCGCCCAGCAGCGCGGCGCGCGGTGGCGGGGATTGGGCATGGTCCTGCTGTGGTACCTGGTCGCGGTTGCGCTGCTCTCGCTGGAGCTCAAATTCGAGTCTTATCCCACCGAGTTGGGTGTCAAGGCGCGGGCCCGAGTGCTCGCCCCCTTTGAATTCGAGCTCGAAGACCGGGAAGCGACCGAGCAGAAAACAAGAGAGGCCTTCGAAAGCAAGAAACACGTCTGGGAGCGGGACCCCGAAGTGCTCAGCGGCGCACGCCAGGGCCTGAACGCATTTGCCAATCTCCTGGGTGAGCGCAATCCGAGCAATGCCGAACAGCTCAAGGATTTCAGCGATGAGTTGATTCAGCTCCACGACATCGCCCTGGACGCCACGACCATCAGCCGGTTGCTTCCCTCTCGGCTGCTTCAGTCCAAGCCGCCGTTGACGCTCAGTGACGTGCGCAAGGACCTGAGATTGGTGATCAACGACATTCTGGGCGATCGCAATATCGTCGATAACAAGAACAAGTTCCAGGCGCACCACACCGCCGGGGTGCTCGTGTTGGAGAGCACGAGCGGGTTGAGGGAACAGCCCCCCGAGGATCCCGACAAGGTACTGCTGTGGCCCGAGGGCGCGCGCAATTACTTGCTCAACAAGGCATTGGACCGATACTTCCGGGGTGAAGGACGCGAGGAATTGCGCGAAGCCTTGACCGATCTGCTCATGGAGCTGTTCTCGCCCAACATCGTCTACAACCCCGATCTGACCGCTACCCTTTATGAAGGGGAGATTACCTGGCTCGAACAGCACCCGGAGACCAAGGATTATAAACCCGGCGAAGTCATCGTGGACAAGGATGAGGCCCTGAGTCAGCTTCAGGCCGACGCGCTGGCCGAACTGAACGAGCGCCGGCGAGTCACGATGAGCATCAAGCTGATGGGGATATTCCTGGTCACGGTGGTCGTCTTCATGACCGTGGCCATCTACATTCGCCGCGTCGTGCATCGCGACCTGTCCTTTGACGCGACGACGGTGACCTTGCACGCGTTGCCGCCGATCTTGGCCATCGGACTCACCCAGTGCCTGCTATGGCTCGGCGCGCCCCCCGAGACGATGATCTATTGGTTCCCCGCGCCGCTGGTGGGCATGCTGGCCGCGTTGCTGATCGCCCCGGAGGTCGCGTTGCTGCTGGTGCTGGTCGCGAGCCTGCTGATGGGGATCATCGCCGGGCAGGGGATTGGGTTCATGGTGGTCCCCCTGTTCGGCGGGTTCGCGGCTGTGCTCGCCAGCCGCACGGTGCGGGCCCGCGCCGAGGTCCTCAAGGTCGGCCTTCAGGTCGGTGTGGTCAACGTCTTGGCGGTGGTCATCCTGGGCTTCCTCAACTCCAAAATGGCGCCCGACTGGGACCTGCTGCTCTTCGCGTTTCTCAACGCCATCACCTGTTCGCTGGCCACGTTGGTCTTCCTGGTCATCTTCGAGTCGGTCTTCGGGATCGTCACCGACCTGAAGCTGCTTGAACTGACGGGCCTGAAACACCCGCTGATCCGGCAGTTGGAGGACAAGGCGCCGGGTTCCTATCAACACGTGCTCAACGTCACCAAATTGGCCGAAGCGGCGGCCGAGGCCATCGGCGCCAACTATCTGCTGGTGCGAGCGGGGGCGTATTTCCACGACATCGGCAAGATGCTCAAACCCAATTACTTCTCGGAGAACCAGGTGACTCTGGAAGACAAGAAAATCCACTCGCGGCTCTCACCCTATATGAGCGTACTGGTCATCAAGAACCACGTCAAAGAGGGGATCGAACTGGCCCAGCAATACAAGCTTCCGCAGAAAATCATCGATTTTATCCCCCAGCACCACGGCACCGGTCTGATCCGCTTCTTCTATTCGGAGGCCCTGCGGCGCTATGAGGAGAGCGAGGCGGTCGATCCGGTGCGCGAGGAGGATTTCCGCTACGCGGGGCCTCGGCCCCAGACGATCGAGACGGCGATCGTGCTGCTGGCCGATTCGGTCGAGGCGATCGCCGCCAGCCGGTTTACCGGAGGGCAGGTCAGCGAGGATGAACTCCGTCGCTCGGTGCAGATGGCCATCACCGAACGCTTCAATGACGGCCAGTTCGACGAATGCGACCTGACCTTGGCGCACCTGGGCAAGATCCGCGAGGCGCTCGTCAAGTCACTGCTGGCGCGCTTCCACTTCCGCGTGGCCTATCCCGCGCTGACCAAACGCGGAGCGACCCGCCAGCGCGGCGAGGTCGCCGGGCCCACCATCGCCGTGGCCGGCCCAGCCTCTTCGGTCGGTTAGGCACCGGGCGGGTCCGTCTCTGAATGGCCGGCGAAAGGCTGGAGCGAGGGTCTTACTCTTCGTTGTCCAGATAATCGTAAAAGGTGTTCATATAGCCGTCCAGGTAATAGATGACCTCATCGCGGAGCGCTTCGGAACTCAGGTCCTCGGGGCGCTGGTAGCGGATATCGCTACAGAAGTAGAAGATGTCGTCGTGGAAATGCTGGACCTCGTGATCAAGCTCTTCTTCGGACTCCATGGCCACTTCGAGGAATTCGGTTAAGGAGTCGCCACTATCGAGGGCGGCCGATTCAATCGACTCGCTCAAGTCCTTGTCCTCGGTCGCCAGCCCGACACGGATCACCAGGTCGTCGGAAAGGGCGGAGACGAAGAAGTAGGTCCGGTCATTGAAGATGAACACGACCCGTAGGGCCTCGCCCTCGAGCGGACCGGGTTCGCGCAGTTCGATCGCATGGAAACGGTCGTCGCCGACGTATTGTTCCTCGAGGAAATGGGCCAGGATGCCCGGCGTCGGTTCGAGCACCGCTCCCTGTGGCGGTTCATCGCCGTCATCATACTCGATCACTTGCATCAACCTCCCGAAACCGTCCCCTCTGGGGAGGGTTTCATCACATCAACGCGCCGCCCATGGGCTACACCTGAAATGTATGTCGCGAAGGGTAGTTTGTCAAAAAAAATGTAGCCCCCCCGAAGCTGAAGGTCCCCTGGGGTAACGGAATGGGTTAAGGCGGACTCCGCGCTCCAAAGACGGGAGACCAAAGAGCACTCCGAGCCTTCAACGCGACTCCTGCCCAAAGCGTCGTTCATCAACCATCCTGTCCCCGCCATCGGTCCCTCAGCCCCAGGCCCCACAAAGCTTTATCGGAATCGATACGGCGTTTCGTAAGGACTGGCCCCGGGAAGGACGGCAGGATGCCGCCGACCCGAACGGGATAAGCATACGCAGGCCCATCCGGCGCGACCCTTACGCCGGTTAGGCTCAGGCATGGGGACCCAATCTCGCCGCGAACGACGAATCCCAGCCGACGCTCGACAAACCCCTTCGCGGCACTGGACGGATTGATCCCCTGTCGGGCTGGCCCTACTTCAGGGTCACCGCGACCGTTTTCTTGCCCGTTTTTTCCTGGGCGATTTTGCCCTAGCGGGCCAACCAGCCAAGCCCCATCGTGAGCAGCTCGGTGTCCAGTCCGGTCTTGAGCTTCAGTTGCTTTATGGTCAGGGGGCCGTTGTCCACGAGTTTCCCCCACAAGTTTCCCGCGCTTTCACCGATTTCATCATTCATGACCATTCCTCCCTCATCTCGAGGTTGTTCCATACCGACGCCAGTATATAATCGAAGATCAATCCTGCGCCTAGTACTTTTTCGCCTTGGAGCGTGAAAAAAGATGAGGCTGCCGTCAGCCGATCAAGACTTCATCCAGCTCATGGGCGAACTGAATCGGGAACGCCGGCCGGACGCCCAAGAACTCCAACGTCTCGACGACCCTTTCGGGACGTCCCCAGTCACGCCATTCGACCTGCCGCATGGGCAGAACCATGCTCCACGGACCGGCCCGCTGCAAGACCGCCCGCGAGAAATCGGCGGTCTCCATCGACCGATAGACATGGTCCAGCGCTTCTCGCCGCGACCCTTCCTCCACCCTTTGATGCCCAGCCGCGCGGAGCAGTCGGCGCAGGATTTCGAAGCACTCCATCATCGGGGGCAAGAATCTCCATCCCAGCGCGCGCAGCGACTTGACCTTGGCAGCGATCACCATGGTGTTCCATAGCGACCCCTGACTCAGCAACCACTCGGCTACAGCTTGGACCAGCTTTTCGTGGAACCCTTCGACTTGCGCCGCCGCGCGGAACACAACGTTTTCCGAACCGTTGCCCATCACGGCTGCCCGATGGGGAGAGGATTCGATCCAGCCATAATCGGTCTCCGGACGGCTGGGGACCGCGCCCAGCAAAATGAACCGATCCGCAAGCCGCCTAACGAAGGCGATCCCGGGTCCCTCAAAGGCGCGCCGGGGATACGATTGCAAGCGAATCGGGACGAATAACGTTGCCACGGAAGCCGAATCGGGCGATAATTCCCAATGGAATGAATCTCGTTGTACATTCAGGCGGTCGCGTCGGGGGTCGCCGTCCACTTACGCAAAGGGAGAAGCCATGAACACGAAACATCGCGGATTTACACTGATTGAGCTGCTGATCGTCGTGGCGATCATCGCGATCCTGGCCGCCATCGCGGTGCCGAACTTCCTGGAGGCGCAGGCGCGCGCCAAGATCACCCGGACCAAATCCGACATGCGTACCCTCGCCAACGGCTATGAGGCCTATCGGATCGATAACGGCGACATTCCCAGCCTGGGGCGCTATGGTCCATATTACCTTAAGTTTGAACCCAATACGCCACCAGGGGTCCTGGGCCATCTTCTGACCTCTCCCATCGCATATCTTGGAGACATCCCGACCGACTATTATAACTCCAAGGCGCGCCATAGCTGGAATGGTCGAGCCGCCAACGTGAGCGTGGTGGTGACGGCCGTGCCCAAACAGGGGGATAGTCGGCAGTTTGCTGCATTCCTCCCCTTCATCCCCTGGCCCGGCCTCCACGGCAAGATCATCCTGTATCAGTACGTCTTCGAAAGCGCCGGACCCAAACAAATCTGGTGGTCCGACGTGCCGGGCGGCTTCCACCAAGCCCTCTACGACCCAACCAACGGCACCGTCAGCGCCGGCAACATCATGTATTTCGACGCCTGGGGTTTCGGGACGGGCTACGGCGAACCGGGCCGATAGGCTCGTGTCCTCTTGAGCTCGGCACCGGGTTCGGTGGGGATGTTGCGATTCGAGCTTCTCGTTCGTCCCATTGCCCCGGCCGGCACCTGGTCATCGCCGCGCTTACATCGACGCCATGACCGGCCCGGAGGGGATTGGCGCGCTAGGCATGCGCGGATGAAAAGCGGGCGATCTTCTGGCTGACCAGTCGTTCGAAATCCTTGTACGGCAGGTTGATGAGCATCGTGTGCGAGCCCGCGTTGAACGCGATCTCGTCGTCCTCGGTCAGGCTTTGGTCGGAGTAAACCTGCATGTCGTAAAAGTTTCCGAAGGGGGGCATGGCGCCCACTTCGCATTCGGGGAACATATCGCCGAACTCCCGTTCGTTGGCCAGCTCGGCTTGCTGCACACCGGCGGTGCCTTTGAGTAAACCGAAATCGACCAGCTTGGGGGCGGGCAGGACGGCCATCGCCATTTTGCCGTCCAGCTTGAGCATGACGGCCTTGGCCAATTGCTGTCCGGGAATATGAGCGCTGGCCGCGACTTCCTGGGCGGTGAAGGCGGAGGAATGGATGATCGTGACGTATTTGATCTGATGGCCGTCTAGGAACTCGATGAGCTTGGTCACCGGCATGGCGGTCTCCTTCTCTTCCTGAGTGGTCTTGTTCGCGTTGCCGCTCTCATATAATGAATGGCTTCCCCCTACAAAATGAGACCTATGTTACCCGATTTGCCATCAACGTTCTCGCGTCCGCGATGGCCATGCGGGATTTCCCCACGGCGAGGGACTCCACCGCATGACTGGACCCCGCCGCTGGGCAGAGCGTCTGCATTGCGACGCATGTCGACCCGGTAAGGAATTAAGCGGGCACTCCCTCTTCTTTTTGCCGCTCCTTCTTGATGACTTTCACCAGACCGGAGATTTCACCGGCGAAGAGTTCCAGCAGATCATCCAACGTGATGATGCCGATTAACTGACCCGATTCATCGACCACCGGCAGGCGGCGGACGCCTTTGCGACGCATGAGCTGAACGGTCTCGTAGACCCCCATGTCCTCGCGGGCACTGGTGATGGGGACGCTCGTCACGTCGTTGACACGCAACGTCTCCGCTTCTTTGCCCTTGGCCACCACTTCGATGACGATGTCGCGATCGGTCAGCAACCCGACCGGGACCCCCCTGCCATCAGTTTCATCGACCACGACCACGTCGCCCATGTGATGCTCGCGCATGAGCTGGGCCGCCTCCCGGATGGTTGTACTGCGATAAGCAATCACCACGGTGCGCATGCAAAACTCACCGATTGACATGATACCCTCCTACTCCGCGCGGTACAACGGCCATCGCAACACTCACCCGCTGGTTTAAAGCAATAAGAAGGCCAAGGACTGGACTTGGCCCATCAGGATGATCGATTCAGTCCGGCCCGTGGGTTTGCGCTCGGAAGGCTCCGGTTGGGGACGGTGAGATCGAAAGTCGGACATGTTCAAGGCTGATGATTGATACAACAACGACGCTCGTACGGTCATCTCATGCAACCACCGTTGCATGTTGCGTTGCATTTATCGGATCCCGCCACCGCGTGGATCGGGGCAGCTTATGATTGATTAGAGCGGGGAGAATCAGTACCTTGGCGCATAGAATCCGTCTCCTCGCGGAGACTTCCCGGTTTTGTGCATGGAGGGCGAGATGAGAGCATTCGGATACGCGCGGAACTTCGAGCAGGACGTGGAAGGCGCCGACGGCCTTGTCGAACAGAGACGCTTTATCAAGGAATACGCCCGCGGCGAGAAGATCGAAATCGTGCAGTGGTTCGAAGACACCTACACCGAAACCGAGACCTTCCCGCCGGGATTCAAAGAAATGATCGCCGAGGCCAACGGCGTGCGGACGGTGATCGTCGAGGACCTGAACCGTTTGGGTTTGCGACCCGATGACCGGACATTGCTGATGACCGAGCTGGCGTCCCTGGACATCACGCTGATCTGCGCCGCGACCGACGAGTACGCCACCCAAGGGGATATGGAATAAGCTCCCCGTCCTCTTAGGTCCATCGGATTCGAGAATAAAGGGCACGCGGGGCGCCGGGTGTCAGTCTTTGCCCAGACGCGCCGCCAGCGCGTTGTAGAGCCAGGCGAAGACGGCGCCCCCGATAGACCCATCGATCAGAGCCCACGCGAGCCCGATCAGGCTCCCCACGGGACTGATTTTATAGCCGCGATAAACCTTTCCCAACAGCGTGATCTCATCGGTGGTGCCGTCGAAAAAGATGATCCACCATGTGGCCCCGAACAGGGCGATGCCCCACAGCAAACCGCAGGTCAACGCAAAGGCCCTGACGTTCAATTTCATTATCAATCGCTCCTAACGTTTCGTTCGGCTAGAGCAACCAAGCCACGCCGACGCCATGTTCGCGCTTATTGGAACAGGCTCCAACTCGACCGGGTCGCGCTGTCAGGCGGCCGGGTGGGGGTGAAGTAGGAGACGGTCAGCCGGGGACGCTGGCCATTGCACGCTTCGCCGGAATCAGATGAGTAATAGCACACGATCGTCCCGCCGAGCTCCGTCTCATCACCGATGACGATCCAGCCGTGATTCGGCGCCGCGCCGTCGATCCAAGCCTGCGCGTCGCTCTGGTCGAACAACCCCGGTGCCCACGTGCTGACCACGCGCACGCGGTAATCGGCACCGCTGGGGACCGCCGGGACGCGCACGGGGCTTACGTCCTTGCCGATGGGATGCCAACCAAACCCCAGATCGGCCACCCGCTGACCGGCCGTCCACAGTTCCAACGCGACGCCCGTCCCCGAGGTCGCCGGGTTGGTCTGCCAGTGGACCGTTTACTCGGACTCGGCCAGCCACGTCTCGCCGCCGTTGGGCCAGATCACCAGCACCGCCCCGCCGGTGATCGTCAGCGGCGCGTCGCTGTCGTCAAACAGCTCGGGCGCCCACATGCTGACGACACGCACGCGATAATCCTCGCCGAACGGGACCAGCGGCAGGTAAACCGCAGCGGCGCCCCGACCTTCGGGATGCCAGTCATACCCCAACACCTCAACCCGCCTCAGATTGTTCCACAACTCGATCCGCACCACCTGCCCGGCCTCCGCGACGAGACCCCACGCAACATCAATCACCGTGTTCCCCATCAGCGCCTGACCGCCGTTGGGCAAGATGAGCTGGATGGGACCGGTTAGGGGCGGGGGCGTTGGTGCGGATGTCGGCATGGGAGAGGGCGTCGGCTCGGGCGTGGGAGTCGGTTCTTGAGTCGGCGTTGGGGTTGGAGAGGTGGAGGGGTCCGTGAGATTGTTTTCGAACCATTTAAACGGAAGCACATCCAACGCACGTGGGAATCACGTCAAGATCACCATCCGAATCCAAGTCGGCAACTGATACGCTGTAGGGAGCCCCTTTGTCGGAACCAAAAATAAGACGACGGTGAAACAGTTGGGTCTCCTCATCGTTTTCAAGCCAGGATATTTCGTCTTCTCCCCAAGAAGCTGAAACGACGTCGGTATCTCCGTCTTCGTCCAGGTCGGCGCCCACCACGCGTCTCATGACCACGGAGTCAGGTATGCCGCGAAGCGCGAAGTTCGGCGGTGGATCTCCAATGTTTACAAGCAAAGTCACATTATTATCGAATGATCAAGTGAGAATATCTAAATCATTATCATTGTCGAAATCTACCGGGTAGATGGAAATGGGCGATGAGAATGCACCGACGACTTGAAAGTGTTGCCTAAAAAACGGGATCCTTTCACCATTATTCTCGTACCAAGTGAAAGTCTTCCCGGAGGACGAAAGGACATCCAGATCGCCGTCATTGTCGAAATCCGCGGGAAACACGAAATAGGCTTTAAAAGCAGATGCCGTAACGGTTCGCGAGGAAAGGTTCGGCGGGGATTCGCCATCGTTCTCGTACCATGCAATTCTACTGTCATCCGGGGAGACGGATAAAATATCGATGTCGGAATCTCCGTCGAGATCGGGAAAAGCAATAGACTGAATGTTCAATTGGGGAGTTTCAATATTGTAAAAGGGAAAGCAATCAGGAGCCCCGCCATTGTTCTCGAACCAAACCATGGCGTTGCCTTCCGCATTAACCACTGTGATGTCTAGGTCGGCGTCTCCATCTAAATCCGCCGTGGAGATGGATCGAACCTCTCCAATATTTGATGAGATATTGGAACGCTCAAAAGACGGAGGGGAGCCACCCATATTCTCGTACCAACTGATACCAGGCACAAAACGCTCGCCAATGATGATATCGATATCGTTATCCCCATCGAGGTCGGCTGGATGGAGCGCTCGAATTTGAATCGCGGCATCAAACAAACGTACTGTGAATGGTAAGGGTGGTGGGGGCTTAGATTCATGCTCATGCCATGAAATAAAGCCGTTTGGAGGTGAACCTGAGATCAAATCAAGGTCGCCATCAGCATCCATGTCGACGGTGAAGATGGACGTCACGATCGCGTCCGGACTCACCAAAACATTCGACTCAAATCCGGTCGGAGTCAGTCCGGTATTCCTGTGCCAAACGATTCCACTCATCCGAGCCGAAGTGGAAACCATATCGACGTTTCCGTCAAAGTCGAAGTCCACCGGGATGATGGAACCAACATCGGTGGAAAAGCGGTTGAACGGCGGACGGTTAAATACGGGACCACCCAAATCTTCGTTTATGAACCAATAAGCCCAAGGATTAATTCCCGTAACCGCCGCAATATCGATCCTTCCGTCTCCACTAAAATCAGCCGCGACCACCGAGACCGGTCCGCTGATTGATGTTGAGACAATGTCAGGATCGAACCGTGGAATCCCTCCTCCGTCATTTTCAAACCACGTCACCACATCATCGCCCGACGACGCCATGATGACGTCGAGGTCGCCGTCGTTGTCGAGGTCGCCCGTCGTGACGTCTTCGGGCGTGACGAAGGAGGTCGTGATCGTGCGGGAGGTGAACGCGGGAGTGGGTTGGCCCTGGTTTTGGTGCCAGGCGGCCTTGTTATCGCCGGCCAAGGCCGTCAGGACGTCGATCGCGCCGTCGCCGTTGAGGTCGGCCGCGACGACCGCCCTGGTTGTGATGACGTGGCGGGTAAACTCGGGCGCGGCGCCGCCGCTGCTCTCGTACCAGGAGATCGTGTTGTCGCCGATCGAGGCCGAGATGACGTCCTGGTCGCCGTCGCCGTCGCCGTCCAGGTCGGCGGCAACCACGTCGCTGGCCCCCAACGCCTCGGTCGTGATGACGTGCTCCTAGAACGAAGCGGAGGTCGCGGCGCCCTTCTCCGAGGCCGCCGAGCCCTCTTCGCCCGCCCCGGCCCAAGCCGAGGCCGCGATCGACCCGGCGGCCAACGCAAGGGTCAACGCCACGGAATCGTTCACTCGCGAAAAAACACGGGGGGCGGCCCGCATCAAGCGGTGGATGGTGCTCATCGGCCGGTCCTAGACACTTGGGAGTTCAGGTAAGGCTACGGTTATCGAAACCTGAACCGACAGTATAGGACATCTCCGACCCCTCCGCCCACGGAAAACCCGATCTTTTTACGATCCCCGCGCCCGCCACCTCCCCGGGCCGGTTCACAAACCGCCCGTCGCCGGATCGAGGTCCCCTCCCCCGCCCCGGTTTCGTTCACGCCGGAACCTCGGCAAGCTCCACGCCGGACGCATTGGCTTGTAAATTCACGCCAATCTGCGCATCATGTAAGCAACCCGAAGGCAACGTTGGGATGCTCGCGGTCCGGTTTGAGCATTAAGGGAACCTTTAAGAATCCGGTTTGCAATCGTCCCTACGGGACTCCAATTCGTTATTGGTTTGATTTCCCGCCACTTGCGTGGCGGGCTGAATGCAATCGTCCCTGCCGGGACTGACTCATTAGGGGCGCCCCTCGGGTCTGCGCATCGCCCATCATCGGAAAGCCTCATGGCCGAGACTCTGCCCCCGTGTTCCTCCACCCGACTCTGCATCGGGGTCCTTGTCGCGACCTACCTGGCTCTCTACGGCCCCAACCTCGTCGGCTTCGCTCCGGCCGGCGGGGATATCGTTAACCAGTACCTGCCTTACCAGCAGATCATCCGCGACGCGATCCGCCAGGGCCACGCCCCGTTGTGGAACAGCATGACGTTCTGCGGGCGGCCGTTGATGGCCGATATCCAGGTCGGCGTGCTCTATCCGCCCAACTGGCTGCACTGGATCCTGCCGCTGCCAGTCAGCTTCGGGCTGGTGTTGGCGCTGCACGGGGCGTGGATGATGCTGGGTTGTTGGTTGCTGGGGCGGCATTGGCGACTCGCGCCGGCGGCCGCGGCGTTGGGGACGGTGCTTTATAGCGCCGCGCCGTTTTTCACGCTCAAGCTTAGCCAGGGGATCATCCTGTTCATCTACGTGGGGGCTTGGTGGCCGTGGTTGGCGCTGTTGACGTCGCGGCTGATCGGGCGGCCGTCTTTGCGCGCGATGGCGTTGCTCGCCCTGGCCCTGGCCGGGTCGCTGCTGGCCGGGTCGCCTCAGTTGACCTATTACGGTTGGTTGATGTGTGTGGCGTTGGGGTTCGGGTTGACGGTCCTGAATCCCAATCCCGGCGGCGACAGACCCGAGACGAACCCAGCCCCCGGCGCGGTCGGGCGGCTCTCTTGGCTGGCGTGCTCGTTTATCATCGCGCTGGGTTTGACGGCCATTCAGACGTTTCAAACTTATTTCTTCATCGACGCTTCGTTTGCGCGCGAGAGCGGGGCTTCGTGGGAATACGTCACCGATGGCTCGCTCCTGCCGCGTCTGCTGTGGTTGCTGATCAATCCCGGTTTCCTCGGCATCGGTCATACGGAGGGGGCGGTTTATTGGGGGTCGCGCCTGGACTTCGCCGAGGCCGCTTTTTATGCCCCGCTGTGGGTCAAGGTGCTGCTGCTGCCGCTGGCTTTCATGCTCTTCGCGCACGTTAAGAATCGGAGGCCGGGCAACGGGTCGGCCATCGAGGATGATACGTGGCGACTTCATCGACGACTGGCATGGCTTGCCGTCCTGGCGATGGTTTTAGGGCTGTTGCTCGCGCTGGGCGGACACTCGCCTTTGTTCCGGCTGTTTTATGAATTTGCGCCCGGATTCAATCGCTTCCGCGTCCCTTCGCGATTGATGACGTTTTTCTTTGCCGGCGAGGCCTTGCTGGCGGCGTTGGTTCTCAACAGGCTGATCACCGACGGGGCGATGTCGAGCGTGCGCGGACGTTGGTGGCTCCCTGTCGGCGCGGGTTTCGCGCTTGTGCTTCTGTGGAGTCTCTTCCTGATGAGAAGGGATCTGTTCTGGGCGGTCGAATACAACCCGATCTACATCCGAAGCCGAGGGCAGGGGACCGGGATCATGAATTATCGGGACTGGTCCGCGCACAATCTGTGGCTGGGACTTCGAATCACGCTGGGAGTAGCCGCGGCCGGCTTACTGTTGTGGGCCTTGGGTGGCGGTCGGGGCCGGGGCGGCATGAGTAGACGGCGAGAGTGGTGGGCGGCGGCCGTTCCGGCAGTCGCGGCGGTCGAGTTGGTCCTGCTCGCGTTTCCGTTCCAGAAACTCACCTCCGCGACGCGTTACGCTCAGACATACTACACCGAAACGGAACTGACGCGCGCACTGAAGGAGACGCACCGGGACGGACGCACGCTGTGGCTCGATGACGTTGTGGACTGGCGCGTCGACGAGAACCAACCCGAGGTCCTCCCCAATCGCATGGTAATGCAGGGCCTGCCCGAAGCTCGCGGTTACGACCCCGTCAACTCACGCTGGATCGGGGCATGGTTCAACCTGCTGGCCGGTAATCCGGTGGAGAAGCTGCCGGGCGGGTTCATGTTGATCGGCGACGTGACCCGTCCCGCCTGGCTAACACTCATGGGCGTCGAAAGCGTGATCAGCTATCAAGACCTCTCGCAGGTCACGGGGCTCAAGTTCGAACGGCGCTTCCCCTTCCCCGGGGGAAGGACGTTGGGGTTGTGGAGCAACGAGCTGTTCCGCGGGATGGCCTTCGCCGCTCCCGGCCCGCGCGTCCCGGATTCGCCAAATCTCCAGGGTTGGACCGCCGAACTCATTGTTTCTTACCACGCGGCCAAAGCCCCCGCGACCGACCCGCTCGCCGCCATCGCGATCCACCCCGCGTCGCTGGGTCCCGGCCCTCCCCTCGCCCAAACCGTCGATGAACGGTTTCGCGTCACGGCCCAATCCGAACCGAGTGCTCCCAACCGTTTCGCCTACGAAGTTGACTACCCCCAGCGCGCGTTGCTCTGTTTGAGCCAGAGCGCTTACGGCGGCTGGGGCGTCAAGATCGACGGCCGACATGCGCCCCTGGGCCGACTCAGCGGCGTGTTCCTTGCCGCCGCCATCCCCGCCGGGCGCCACGAGGTGGTCTTCGAGTTCATTCCTCAAGGGCTGGTGCTCGGACGATGGATCAGCTTCTTCACCGTGGTGCTCTTGCTGTACGGATTGGCGCGGCAATGGATGACACGCCCACCAAATGTGAACAAACCCCGCCAAGACATGGACAAGGCCGAACAGGAGAAGTCACCGGAGACCTCGGGCTGATCCAAATAGTCATGAGTCCAAGGCTTCCCTATGCTTACTGAGACGGAGGACGCTCTGAGTGGTCGGACGCGGCGGAAGTGCAATGCCCCGCGCGGCAACCGGTTGCGCCGGGTGCATCTCACGGATCCGCGAGATGCACCCATTGTCGGCCAGGGGCACAAATCAAATCCGTCCTCATCCTCGACCCCGCAGGGGTCGAATGTGAGTAGCCGTGGGCGTCAACCCACGGTTCGCGGGCCCAAAATTGCCGCAATCCTGAAAGGGTTGAATCGTAACGTGAGGCGGCCTGTTCGACCCCTCCAGGGTCGTGATGTCTTGGGGCCCCCATGTCCAGGGGTTGACACCCCTGGCTATTCAAATTGCTCCCCTTCAGGGAGCCAAAGAACTGACTTGTGCTACCATCCCGCGAGTGCATCTCAAGGATCCGTAAGATGCACCCGGTTCCGCCATGAAGCCGCAATCGCCATTTTATCGTTTCCCGCTCCGTGCTATCCTGATCAGAGCGTTAAGGGGCACTTATGTTTCTTCACTTGGATTGCAAGCACTACCGTGGGGATCGGCCTTGCCGATTTCATCGCCTTTGCGAGGGTTGCCCGCATTATGCCCCCCTCGGCCCGCGCGTGCTGATTATCAAACTGGGTGCCCTGGGCGATGTGGCGCGGACCAGTTGCCTGTTGCCGGGGCTGGCGGCGCGGCCCGAACCGCCCCATGTGACGTGGGTCACATCCCCATCGGCCCTGCCGCTCGTCCAGCGCATGCCGGGGGTCGACCGGGCGCTCGTCTTCAAACCGGCAACCTTCATGCAATTGGAGAACGAGCAATTCGACACGGTGATCAGCCTGGACAAGGAACCGGCCCCGTGCGCCTTGGCGATGCGAGTGAAGGCCGAGGAGCGGTTGGGGATCGGTCTGTCGCGATACGGGACCGTTTACCCCATGAATGAGGAATGCGGCTATTATTTTCGGTTGGGCCTCGATAACGACGAGAAATTCCACGGCAACCAAAAGTCGTATCAGCGACTCATCCATGAGGCCCTAGGCTGGGATTACCAGGGCCAGGGCTATGCGCTGGAGCTCAAGCAGGCTGAACGATTGGAGGCCGAACGGCGCTTAGCAGAGTGGGGCGTTCCCGACGGGACGCCGCTGATCGGCCTCAGCCCCGGCACCGGCACGGTTTATGCCAACAAGGCCTGGCGCGAGGCGGGTTACATCGAGCTGGTCGCCCGCCTGGGGCGCCGGGATCGGGGCCCGTGCTTCTTGTTGCTCGGCGGACCCGATGAACAGGAACTGCTTGATCGGATCGCGAACGGATGCTCAAGCGAGCACCTCTTCAAGTGCCCCGCCGGCCCTCCGATCGAGCTGTTCGCAGCACTCATCGAACGATGCGCGGTGGTTATATCCGGCGATACGCTGGCCATGCATCTGGCCGTCGGCCTGGGGCGGCGTTCGGTGGCGATCTTCGGGCCGACCTGTCACCAGGAAATCGACTTGCAGGGCCGGGGCGAGAAAATCGTCACGCCGATCGAGTGCTCGCCATGCTATCTGCGCCAGTGCGACAAATCGCCGACATGCCAAGACATGGTCCCGGCCGAGGTGGTCGAGGCCGCCGTCACGCGCCAACTCGCCGAGGCCGCCAAACCGGGTCGGGAGCCCGATCCAAAGCATGCGATCCAGACATAGGGCCGTCCATCATGCCGGTTATGCCAAGGTTCGGCGATGAGACAAAGCAGAGGGAAAGATACGCCAGTGGGAGAACAGAGTGAGGCAGAACGCCACCTTTGCCGCTTGTGTGGTCCTAGTCCTGCGCGTCGTGACCCTCTTGGTCCTCTGGGGTCGCCCGGACGATTCTAACGTTCTCCAGGTCATCCCCGGTGAGGTCGTCACCAACGCCATCGGTATGAAACTACGGCGTATTGAGCCAGGGTCGTTTATGATGGGGTCGAAGAGCGGCGACGGGATGCCGGTTCGCAGGGTTACGATCACGGAACCGTTCCACATCGGCGTTCATGAAGTTACCCAGGCTGAATACGAGCAGGTGATGGCAAAGAATCCCGCGCGATACAAGGGTGCGAATCTACCCGTAAACACGATTTCCTGGGACGAACCGGAGCAGTTTTGCCGGAAACTCTCGGAAATGGAGCCGGAACGAACTTATCGTCTTCCGACCGAGGCGGAGTGGGAGTACTGTTGCCGGGCAGGATCGACGACAGATTACTATTGGGGCGACGAGTTCGACAAAAGCTATGCATGGACCGAGGAGAGTTGGGGGAAGCTCTTGCTTTCCAGGCGGCTTCGGCGCTTCGCCTGGCGTTACTTCACCCCCGACTCTCAACCGAGGCCGGTCGGCTCCTTGCGTCCTAACGCCTGGGGGCTTTTCGACATGAGTGGCAACGTGGCGGAGTGGTGCGCGGATTGGGTTGGCCACACTTCCTCAGGTCCGACGATCAATCCCACCGGCACTCCTTTGGGTGTGTCGCGCATCATTCGTGGTGGGAGCTGGAGGTACGGTGGGAGGTCCTCCCGATCGGCGTCAGCCAGCATCAACACGCCCGACCAGCGAAGAAGCCACGTCGGCTTCCGTGTCGTCTGCGTTCCCTCGGTGCAATCTCGGATTCCATCGAAGGCAACCCCAATCGAAGAGCAGAGGGGCAGAGAGCGCCGAGCGGGAATTGGGAAACAATGAAAGGAGCGCTTATGTCGGATATTCGATCGCGTGTCGCGAGAGGTCTGTCGTGCGGGCTGGGTATGCTCGCCCTGCTGGTCTTCGCAAGCTGCGCCGCGAGGCTTGGAGATGGAACCGAGACCTTCTCCGTCCCCGCGCCGACCGAGCCGAAGGGAGATCTCAAGGACCTCGAGATCGACCTGCTGAAACGCCGCCTGGCCGATTCGCAGGAAAAACACAAGAAGGAGAAAGTCGCGCGGCTCGTTTACCAGACGCAGGTCGAGGTCGCCGCCCTCCGCGGCATGCTCCCCCACGAACCGGTCACCCACGAGAAGTTGACACCCGAGGTCCTCGACCATTTGGTCAAGGATTCGTTCGAACGGCAATACCCTGGTCGCTCGCTCGATTTGAGCGTCTGGCTCTACGAGGTGTTCGGCGCGCTCCCTGCCGGGACCGATATCATCGCGTTGCTGCGCGACCTGCTGGGCGAACAGGCCGCCGGCATTTATGATCCCCACAGCCGAAAATTATACGTCAGCGAGGATTACAAGCTCGATTCGACCATGGGGCGGATGGTGCTTGCCCATGAAATCCATCACGCGCTGCAAGACCAGAACTATCACCTGCTGGAGATGGGGATCGAGGATGAACAGAACGAGGACCTCTCGATGAGCCTGCTGGCGATCATCGAGGGCGACGCCACGCTGCTGATGAGCGAACACATGATGCGCTACGGAAACCCGATGGGCTTCTTCGCCGACCTGCCCGGGTATTTCATGATGGACCAAGGCAAGTTCAACGCCGCGCCACCGGCTATTCAGAAGGAGATGCTCTTCCCCTACCTCGAAGGGAGTAACTTCTTCACGCAACTGGATGGGCGAACTCGGCGGCGGCCCGAATCCGATCCGAACTCATTCGAAATCCCCGATCCTAGCTGGCGCAACCAAGTCTTCGAGGACCCGCCCGTCTCGACCGAACAGATCCTGCACCCCGAAAAGTACCTCGCCGGCGAGCAACCGGCGCCGGTCGAGGCGCCACCGGTTCCCACGAGCGGCGATTCTTACCAGACGGTCGTCGGCGAGTTCGGCATCGCCGTGCTCCTGGCGCCGACCCTCGGCGACCCCGCGGCCAAACGGGCGGCCGCCGGCTGGAACGGCGATCGACTACTCATCACCGAAAACGCGGAGGTCACGCATCGCACCCTCCATTGGATCACGCGCTGGGACAACGCCCCGGACGCCGGCGAATTCCTCCAAGCCCTCGCCGACGCCTTCGAGCAACTGCTCGGCGAGGACCTGATATGGGCCATCGACAACCCCAACCGCACGGGCCGGACCGACGAGGCCACCGTCGAACTGACCCGCCCGGCCGAGGATACCGTGGCGCTGCATGGAACGTTTCAGATCCAAAGGGAGCAATAATGGAAACCGTCTTCATCCTTGGCGCGGGCGCCTCAAAAGAAGCAGGCGGTCCACTAATATCGGACTTTATAGATAAGGCCGAAAAACTTTACCGCGTCCAACTTAGACATGATAAAAATGTGAGCATACATTTCGAAGACGTATTCAATGGCATAGCCGAGCTTTCGGGCGTGTTTGCAAAATCAAATATAGACCTGGATAACATCGAAACATTATTAGGCATTATTGAAATGGCATATCTAATCGAGAATTTCGGGAAAAGAGATTTAGAACCAATATAACGTTTGCGTAACTCGTTGATCATATTGATAGTCAAGACCTTGTCACACAGCATAGGATTTGACGTCGATGACAAACACCGCATACACGCGCCACAAATTTACACCCATATTTCCCATTTGAGAAATAGAAAGTCATGGTATAATTTTTCAAATGGCCGATGAATAAAGGCTGAAATCGATGTTCGAGCAGCAAGAGTTGAGAGATCTGATGGGTGAGAGCAAAAAAGAGGCCTTGCGGGTCCAGTTTGACCCCAGAGTGAAGATGGAATTCCACGGCGAAAGCTGACCAGTGATGGTGGCCTGATTGTTTACCGAGAGCTGGATGAGGTGTTGGGATTGACAATTCTGGCCGAGGAAGTTCTTCAGGATTCGCG
>Ga0310121_10000699_pt1 | contig 35998 bp, 34 predicted proteins | sample CB27_Tmax_986_MG_FD_203504 | JGI IMG/M metagenome (GOLD analysis project Ga0310121, IMG submission 203504) | Marine microbial communities from Western Arctic Ocean, Canada - CB27_Tmax_986 | ecosystem: Environmental > Aquatic > Marine > Oceanic | place: Canada: Western Arctic Ocean | collected...
GGTCAAAATGGAAGAAATTCTATTGAAAAAAACCATAAATTCGAAGTGATTGGAAAACGTCTTTCATCAATAATTCAAAAAAGTTTACAAATTACTTGAATCGATTAGTTTGAATTGTGGTAATGGAATGAGAAACTTTCCTCCACCCTCCAGAAATTTTCTTTCTCTACTTACAAATTCATCTACAAAATACCATGGTAACACCAAAAAATAATCAGGTTTTTCCAAACGAGCCTGTTCTTCTGAAATAATAGGTATCATGCTTCCTACAATATATTTACCCCATTTTGCAGGGTTTCTCTCAGATGCTGCCTGAATAAATTGTAAATTTAGACCATAGTACTGTAATAATGTATTACCTCTTGTCGATGCACCATAAACATAAAATTTTTTTCCATTGTTAATTTCATCCTTGATAAATTTACAAGTTTGTTGTTTTAGGCTTTTTATTTGCCTTGCAAAATCTAAATAAGTTTTTTCATCAGATAACTTAATCTTCTTTTCATATACTATCACATCATTTACTCGTTTTGATATAGAAAATTTGTTAGAGTCTTTAAACTTAATGAAGGCTCTAATACTTCCACCATTGATATTGTTCTGTTCTACATCAAACACTTCTAAACCATGTTTATCTAACAAATGTTCAAGTGATTGAAGTGAATAATATTCTAAATGTTCATGTACAATGTTATCAAATGCAAAATTTTCTAACATAGTTACTAAATAATTCATTTGAAGTATCCAAATTCCATTCTCATCTAAAATCTTTGTTATATCTTTAACAAAGTCATGTGGGTTATCTAAATCATAAAATATAGAAATACTAGTAATTATCTTAGCTTTTTTATTTCCAAAACTTTCTTCAAATGTTTTTGAGTTAAAATATTCATTAAAAATTTTAAAAGTTCCAGAGCTAGCCTCTTCCAATAAATTAGTAGCAGGTTCAAACCCAATTAATTTTAGTGATGAATTTTTATAAAATCGGAGTAGCGTGCCATCATTTGCTCCGATATCAATCACAAAATCATCATCATGTAAATCTATTTTTTCCTCTACCTTACGAACAATATCCTCAAGATCATCTCTAATAGTTTGGTTTACTCCACTTTTGTACCAAAATTTTCGATATAGTAAATCTGGAGGAACAGTATGTCGTAATTGTAACAAACCACAACCATTGTCCTTTTTACTACATAAGACTAATTCTAGCGGCGCAACATAATTGGTATCTTCCTTATTATCTAAGAAATCCACAAGATATTGATTACCTAGTGTAAGAATATGTTTTAAATTCTTATTTTGGCAAATTCGACACTGTTCTATTTTTCTGATACCTTTTACTAATTGATTATTTTGTTCCATAATGATGTGCACATTTTATTATTTTCCATTTCTATGTGTGTTTCTTTTAATCTTTGATCGAGTATTTTCTTTACTGAGTCTTGTAATAATTTTGCTTTCAGAAGGGTATAATGGAGCATCCCAGGCAAATGTTTTACCATCCAAAAACATTTTCCATCTTTTTAGATCTTCATCTAGCATAATTTTTACAAGTTTATGAAATTTTATTTTTGGGGTCCATTGTAATTTTCTTTTTGCTTTTTTCGGATCGCCACATAAATAATTAATTTCTAAAGGTCGCAAAAACCTCTTATCTGTTTTAACATATTTCTTCCAATTCAAACCAACCAAGTCAAACGCAGTCTTAACAAATTCCAAGACAGAGTGTGATTCACCTGTGCTAATAACAAATGTGTCCGGCTTATCCTGTTGCATCATTAAATAAATTGCTTCAATGTACTCTGGTGCATATCCCCAATCCCTCTTTGCATCAAGATTACCTAAAACTAATTGTTTTTTTAAACCTAAAGAAATTTCTGCAACCGCATTAGTTATTTTTCTTGAAACAAATTCAAGCCCCCTTAATGGCGATTCATGATTAAATAAAATTCCCGTGGCAGTAAAAATATTGTAGGACTGTTGATAAATATTCGTAATCCAATGAGCATAAAGTTTAGCAACACCATAAGGACTAGCAGGACTAAATGGTGTATTTTCATCTTGAATTTTTGTTTTAGAATTTCCATACATTTCACTACTTGATGCTTGATAAAATTTTAAATTAGGATTAACAATTCTAACTGATTCTAAAAGCTTTGTAACCGCAAGTCCAGTAATCTCTGCATTTCCTACTGGCTGTTCAAATGCAGAACTAACAAAACTGGAGGCAGCTAAATTATACAATTCATCAGGATTAGAAGTATGTACAGCTTCTACTAATGAACCCATATCTAATAGATCTGATGGAACAAGATGAATTTTTGAAAAAATTCCAAGTGATTGAAGACGCCAGAAATTTGGAGTAGACGTTCTTCTATACGTGCCAAATACTTTGTAACCTTTTTTTAATAAAAAATCAGCAAGATATGCTCCATCTTGTCCTGTTATTCCTGTAATAAGGGCTTTTTTCATATTATTATATTCAATCAGGAGTAATATATTAATCAAGAATTTTTTAATAGAAATAATTAATTATCTTTCTTTTTCCTAATTTCTTGTATTATCGCTTGGAATAATTCTCTTATTTTATTATCTATAAAGTATGTAACTATTAGGTATGCCACTCCACCTAATGCTACAAATAATATAAGACTAGGAATAAATTCAATCAGTTCTATTTTGTATATTAGATATTTTTCTAATAAAATATAGATTAAACTAAAAATTACCACAGTTGATAACAGATATTTTAACAATCTTTTTGCTTCTAATTTAAAAGAAACATTTCTTTTCAATGAAATATAAAAATAACCAGTAAATGGGATTTGTACTATTAGTTCAACACAAACCCAATACAATACTAGATCCAATTGTGGGCTATCACCAAGAAGTATAAGCCCGACTGCTAATGCGGTTATATGTATTATGGATTGAACTAATACTATTGTAGGAATCGAAAATAACTTACTTTTAATCAAATCCATGAATGTGACATTTTTATCAACATCCACATTTTCCATTCCTTTAAGAAATGTTTGGAATGTATTACTTAACACCCAAAAGAAAACACCCAAAGATAATACTACTACTATTAATGCTGCAGGTTCATAAATTGGATTTAAAGCGAATAGGGTTGGTTTTGCAAAAATAATTGATATTGCTGTAAGAGGAAATGCAAAATAAAATAGTAGTGTTATATTTTCCTGTAAGATTTCTGTTCTGTCACCTTGTATTAATTTTGCATACATGGCTTTTGAAATTGTTCCTGAGGATGCAACTAAAGTTGTTATTGCTCTTGCAGCAGCCCAAAATGCAAGTCCTATAACTGAACCAGTAATGAGAGTAAAAACTATGATATCTAATGTTTTTACTAATGTACCCATTTGTGGGTATAAGGGAAGCCAAAATCTTTTCAACCATTTTTTCAAAAATTCTTTTCTAAATCGATTTGATATTTGTTCACGACCAAAAATTGTTAAAATTATAATACTAGGAATATATCCAACTGCAGCAGAAATTATTATTCCTGGAACACCCAAACCTAAATGATAAACAAAGATTAGTGCCATTACAAGTTCTGTAATACTAAAACAAATTGTACTATATCCTATAGCTTGCGGCTTCCAGCCCAAATTAATTCCAGTTAATGTGTAGTTAACAAATACTAATGGTACCAACACAGCACCAAGCAATAAAATTTGTTGATTAGCATCTGTTTGAAAGCCCACAAAATTTGCTAGTATAATATATGCAAAGATTAACACAACCGAAAACATTCCACTAGATAAAACCGCTGTCGTTCCAGTTCTTTCATCCCTAGCTGTTTCTCTAGTAGCCCAAAACGAAATGAAGGGCTCAACTACAACCACATAAAAAACTAAATTGTTTATTAAATTCCACGTTCCAAATTCTTGAGGAGTAACTGTTCGTGTAACGATTAAAATAAAAATGAGTCCAGTAAAAATTATCAGAATTCCAACTATAAAATTAATTAAACCTGAGTAAGTTACTCTAATGTCTGACAATTACTATCTTGATTTTTAAGTCCTATATGGCTTTTAATCATTGGTTCTCAGGTTTTTATAATATTTAAAAACCATATTAGCGATTCTAGAAACACCTTTTCCATCAACTTCACATTTTGACTTCTTATTAAGATTTTTTCTCATTTGAAAATCTTCTATGAAATTTTCGACGGTAGAAAGTAGTTTTCTTTTGGTTATATTTGATCCTACACCTAAATTCTTAGCGAGATTTTTTTCAGATACAAATTTTGCTATATACAATTCATGTTTTTCTGCACATACAATAATTGTTGGAATACCAAGATAAAGCGATTCAATCAGTGTGTTTCCCGCAGCAGAAATAACTATATCATTTTTAACCATAATTTCAAAAATATTTCTTACATTATGAAGAATCTTAATATTTTTTATTTTTTTTCTAAAATAATTTAGTTGATTCCATCCTTTAAACTCAGAGCCTACTATTAGTGTAAAACTAATTTTATTATCAAAATCATTAATGGCATTTAATATATTTAGACTGACAAGATTAGAGTCAGAGCCTCCTTGTAAGATTAAAATGGATTTTGCATTTTTTTTCACAAAAAATTTTTGGCGATATAAATGAAATTCATCGCGTATAATCGCATATTTTAGACCATAAAATATTTTTTTAGAATTTTTAATTTTTGGTTTAAATAATGAATAAAAAGATAAATCGGCATAAATTACTTCTTTTCCAGAAAAGTCTATTGTTACAAGTAATTGTGTTAGCTTTCTAATTCTTTTAAAATATGAATCAGAATATGGGAAGAATTTTTTTAATAGATCTATAAAAATTATATCTGGATTAATTTTATTTATTAATTGAATTTCATCTTCTTCAATATTATTAGAAATGTAACATTTTCCGTATATTTTCAGTTTTTTTGTTATTCGAGGATTTGATCCTACTAAAAAATTAATTTTTGCACCTTTTTTTTTCAGTTTCTGACTTAAAGCAATACAACGATACACATGTCCTAATCCAATGAGATTATTACCATCAGTTCTGATTAGAATGCTTGGAGCTTTTTGAGCCATTTAAATAATAAAGTATAAACACTATTTGTCAATTTTGCATTAGAAAAATTAAACATTTGCTGTGTTTTAATATTCAAATTATTAATAATAATTTTAAAAAGTAAGAAAGATAACATTCTAAAAATAACCCTTTATAAGTAAAATATTATAAATACATGGGATGAGAATTAACAAAGGACAATTTAGATTAACATCAAGGAAGAAAAATATTAAATTTGACTTCAATAGAGCAAAGGGACATCTAATAGCATTTATTTCTAATAGAATAAAATGGCATTATTATCCTCGATTAAATCATGTCAATAAATTTCCTTTGCATATAGATTTGGAATTATCAAGTGCCTGTGATTTACACTGTCCTATGTGTTATACAACAACTGATGAATTCAAATCAAAGGTTAATAGAAAATTTATGAGTTTTGATCTTTTCAAAAAAGTTGTTGATGAAAGTATACAATACGATCTTTATTCAATTAGAATCAGTTTAAGAGGAGAAGCGTTTCTAAACCCACATATTTTTGAGATGATAGAATACGCAAAAGAAAAAGGTATTAAAGAAATATCCAGTTTGACTCATGGTGGAATGTTAGATGAAGAAAAATTTAAAAAATTAATAAAATTAGATTTGGATTGGCTTACAATATCTTTTGATGGTATTGGACAGACATATGAAAAAATTCGAAGCCCACTAAAATTTAATGAACAAATTGAAAAAATTAAAAAATATCAAGAAATAAAAAAACAATTAGGAGTTAAAAAACCAGTAATTAAAGTTCAAGCAATTTGGCCTTCTATTTCACAAAATGTAGAAGAATTTTATAACATTTTTAATCCCATCACTGATCAAATTGCTTCAAACCCATTGATTGATTGGTTATTCAACGATAAAGATATTGAATATGAGGAAAATTTTTCATGCCCTCAAATTTATCAAAGAATGGTTATTGGTTCGGATGGGCTAGTGATGTTGTGTGCTAATGATGAGCTTGGTGCTCACATAATAGGAGATGTAAACAAGCAAACAGTATATGAAATATGGCATGGAGAAGAATTAGAAAAAGTTCGTCAAATTCACAAAAGACGGGCAGGTGTTAAAGAACTTGAAGTCTGTAGACGTTGTTCACTTCCAAGAAAGACAACAGAATCAGTAAAAGAAATAGATAATAGAATTATCAATATCGAGAATTACACAAAAAGAATACAGACTATTGGAAAGTAAATTGCTTGGTTAATGAAAAAATTGTTGTAACTGGCTCATCAGGTCAGCTAGGCACTAGGTTAATACCAAATTTGTTAAAACTTGGTTACCAAGTAATCGGAATAGATATTGATTCTCCCAAAAACGATTTAAAATATATTTTTCTTGAAGCCGATTTAACAAAAAAAGAATCATTAAGTTGTTTTAAAGATATTTTAAATGATGTCAAAATTGCAATCCACTTAGCAGGAAAAATAAACGATTCTCAAAAAATTAGAGGTTTTGCTGAAGAAAGTATAAACTTAGATCTCAAAGGTTCTATTAATCTACTCGAATGTCTTCCAAATTTACAACAATTATGTTATTCAAGCTCATATATGGTGTATGGACCTACAATAACAAACCCAATAAATGAAGACCACCCAACAAATCCATCCAACGTTTATGGAGCGTGTAAATTACTGACGGAAAAATATCTTAACATTTTATCTCAGAAATTAAAAATCACTCTTGTTATTCTCAGATTTATGGGAATATATGGTCCTGGAACGCCCTTAAGTGGTAGGGCCATTCCTTCATTCATTAATATGATAAATTCTAACAAGAACCCAATTTTGTTTGGGAATGGATTGGTTAGAAAAAATCATGTGTATATTGATGATGCAATTCAAGCTATAATAAACTCCATCACTACGAAAAAAACTGGGATATTTAATATTGGAGGTAAAGATGCACCAAATAATAAAGAATTAATTTTTTATATTAATCAAATATTTGGAAAGGATTTGAGCATCAAATATGTTGAGAATGATATAATAGAAAATGATTTTATTGTGGACTATTCACTAGCTACAAAAGAAATTGGGTTTATTCCAACTATTGAAATACAAAAAGGATTGAAAACCCACATTCTAGATTTTAAGGAAAAGCATCATGAACATAAAAAATAAAAAAATTTTAATTTCTGGAGGCACAGGACAAATAGGTTCATTTCTATGTGAAAAATTAGTTGAGTGTGGTTCAAAGGTTATTTTAATTGGACGGAGCACAAAAAATCTTGAAGAAAAAAAGATACTTGAAAATAGTTCCGTTGAATTCGTTCCGTTCGATATACTCTCATCTGAAGATGAGAACGTATTTAAAAAAATAGAAAAGGTTGATTTTTTTATTCATTTAATTTCAAACATAAATCCATCTAAAACAAATGTTTTTGAAGATGTCATAAATTCAATTGAGATAAACATGGATATTGTTCCTAAACTTCTAAAAAAATTAACAATTTTGAAGGGAATTTGCTATGTAAGTAGTGTTGCAGTATATGGTAAGCCAAAATACCTACCTATTGATGAAAATTGTCCAACTAATCCAATTACTTCCTATGGATGTGGCAAATTAGGTGGTGAAAAATTATTAAAAATTTACTGTACAGATAATTCAATACCACTAACAATTTTGCGTATGGTTCCAGTATATGGACCTAGAAATCGTAGTACGCAAGTAATTCCAACATTTATCAAAAAAGCTTTGCATAATGAAAAAATTCATCTAACTGGAATTAAAAATAGATTCAGAGATTTTATTTATGTAACTGATGCAGTAGATTCAATTATTGCATCTATTGAAAGGAATGAAACTGATGTTTACAATATAGGATCAGGAGTTAAAATTAAAATTAATGAAATTGCTGAAAAGATTATTAGTATTATTAAATCTGAAAGTGTAATTACAAAATTTTATAGAAAGACGGATTTTGATTCTGTTGTTGATATTTCAAAAGCAGAAAATAAACTAGGTTTTAAACCTAACACATGCTTAGATGAAGGACTAAAATATGAAATTGAATGGCATAAAAAAATAAATGATACAAAAATGGTGAATTAGAAAATATAAAAATGACAACAGTTAGCATACACCAACCATTATATCTTCCATGGTTAGGCTTTTTTAAAAAAATGATGAATTCGGATATATTTGTAATTTTTGATGATGTAGATTTTGTCAAAAATATGTTTTTTAACAAAAACTCAATTCGTGATAAAAAAAAACCAATCCACTTAACTGTGCCAGTTAAAAAAGAATCTGGTGTTTTGATTAAGGATATCAAAATTGATAATTCTCACGGATGGGCTACTAAACATAAAAAAGCAATAATCAGTAATTATTCAAAATCAAACTATCTTAACAATTATAAAAATTTTATAGAGAAATTATATGATAAAAAATTTGAATTTTTAATAGATTTGAACATTACAATAATTGAATTTATCAAGAAAGAATTTAACATCAAAACAAAAATATATTTTTCATCTGAATTAGATATTTCTAAAAGCTCAGATAAAGTTTTAGATATTTGTAAGCAACTTAATGCAGATAAATATATCAGTGGAACTGTATGGGCAAAAGAAAATTTAGCAGTAGAAAAATTTTTAAAAAATAAAATTCAAGTTGAATTCCAGGAATTTATTCATCCTACATATATTCAGTGTTATGATAATTTTATACCAAATATATCAGCAATAGATTTATTATTTAATAGTGGTAAAATTGAATCACAAAAAATTTTAGAAAATTCAATTACAAAGGTAATCAAATAATATTTAACAAAACTTCAAATTATAAAATATATAAAATAATAAACATTATCCATGCTTTCAGAAAAAATCTTACAAAATAAAGCTCTATAACTAAAAATTGTTAAAATTCTGAAAAAATATATTAAAAATTAATATTTACAACTTTTGAACAATAATCATTAATGATTGCCGCAATAATTCAAGCACGAATGGGTTCTAATAGATTTCCTGGGAAGGTTTTAAAAGATCTAAATGGAAAACCGGTAATTCAATATATAATTGAAAATATGGAGAAATTAAAATCTAAGGGACACATAGACGAATATTATTTTGCAATTCCTAACACAAATGAGAATTTAGAATTAGTTGAATATCTTAAAACAAAAAATGTCAATGTATATAGGGGTTCAGATAGTGATGTTCTCGATAGATTTTATCAATGTGCAAAAGAAGCAAAAATTGACACAATTGTACGAATATGTGCGGATACCCCATTTACTGAACCTTGGCAAATTTCTCAACAAATTGAAAATTTTAATAAAACCAAAAAATTTTCCTATGGAAATGGTGCATGGGTATTTTCATATGAAGAGTTAAAGGATTCATGGAAAAATGGGCACAATCCAGAGGATAGAGAACATGTTGTAACACGAATGTATAATGCAATAGATTATCCAGAAGACCTAGAAAAATTACGAAAATTCTCAAAAAATTAAACTTAATTTATGTGTAAGATAAAAAAGAAATTCATATTAAACAATAACGGTAAATTATTTTTCAAAACCAATTTATTAAAATAAATTTATAAATAAAATTTGTAATAATTGTCATTCCCTTTATAAAACACATGAATAACCATATTGATAAATGAAAAGTGTAAAACTATTTTCAGAATTTGTTGGAGATGGACATCCTTGTTATATAATAGCGGAGATAGGAAATTCTTTCAAAAATTTTCAACAAGCTAAGAGATTAATAGATAGTGCAAAAAAAATAGGGGTAAATGCCGTAAAATTTCAAACATGGGATGCTGAAACAGTAACAACTAAAAAAAATTTTTTTGATATGGAAGCTACTGGCCATGTTTCACAATATGAATTTCATAAAAAGATCCAAATCTCAGAAGAACTTCAAAAGAAAATCATGAAGTATGCAAAAGAAAGAAGAATTGTAATGTTTTCTGCCCCAAGCCACATAAAAGATTTAGAATTAATGGAAAAAATTAATGTTCCAATATATAAAATTGGTTCTGATCTGGCTTGTCATATTCCATTATTAAAAAAAGTTGCAAAATTTGATAAGCCAATAATCCTGTCTACTGGAATGTGTACCATAGATGAGGTTCAAAATTCAGTTTCAGCTATTTACAATGAGGGTAATGAAAAATTAATTTTATTGCATTGTATAGCGAATTACCCAGCTCAGATATCTGAATCTAACTTAGAGGTCATAAATACTATGAAAAAGGAATTTGGAATTCCGGTGGGGTTTTCTGATCATACAAAAGGCATATTCATACCAACCTCTGCTGCAGTTATGGGTGCTAATGTAATTGAAAAGCATATGAAACACCCAGTAAATCCTTCCTTTCCCGATAATCCTCATTCATTAACTCCATCTGAATTTTTAGAATTAATAAAATCTATAAGATTAATTGAAAGTGCAAAAGGATCTGGCAAGAAAATTCCAACAAAATCAGAACAAAAAAATTTAAAAAATAATCGAGTTAGTATAGTTACATTAGAAAGGATACTAAAAGGTACAAAAATATCTAGAGACATGATCGATATAAAAAGACCAGGCAGTGGGATTCAACCAATTTATTGGAATGAAGTTATTAAAAAAGTAGCCAAAAAAGACATAGATAGTGAAATTCCGCTACAATGGAGTATGTTAGAGTAAACTTGAAAATTTTTTGAATAATTAAAATTTGTAAATTAATATTCACTGTATATACTAAAATCTACATTCCAAACCATTTTTGAAATCCATATAATACAAAATACTAAATATATCAAAAAAATTGATATTTTGTGCTTGATTTTAAAAATGAAAGTTTGCTAGTAATTTCTCCACATGCTGATGATGAAGTTCTAGGATGTGGGGGTTTAATGGACAAAATTAAAAAATCAGGCGGGTCTGTATACGTTCTTATTTTTAATGTTGGTTCGGTTGCTCAAAAAGATAGAACGCATGCTACTGCCTTATGGAAAAAAGAAACAAGTAATGCAATGAAATTTCTTAAAGTTGATGACTATGAGACGGTTTTTGATTCACCTGAAGACAATAGATATTTAGATTCAAAACCATTACATGACATAATTAAAATCATTGAATCAGATAGTAAAGTATCATTAGATAAAATCAAACCTACAATTGTTGCAATACCAACAAATCATTCTCATCATCAAGATCACGTTCGAATTTTTAATGCTTGTGTAGCAGCATTGAGGCCTATGAGAAAACCAGTGCCTAAATTTGTATTATCTTATGAAGCCCCAGAACATAGTAGGTGGTCAGCAAGTGGGGCTTTTGAACCAAACTTTTTTGTAGATATTGAAAAAAATTTAAGCACAAAAATAAAAGCATTTTATAAATACAAATCACAAGTAAAACCAAAACATAGAGATAAAGCTACTATACTATCCCAAGCAGAATATCGTGGACGAGAAGTTGGTGGATATGTATGTGAAGCTTTTTTTGCACATAGATTTATGATTTAAACTTTAATATTATCATATGTGGTAACTATTAAATTTAAATGCAGGGTTGTTATTATGATAATATGGTAATTACAAAATCAAATTATAAACTCCCAAAAAGAGAAAAAAAAGAAATTGATGCAAAAATGAAGAAAAAATTGGAAAGGCGTGAATATGAAGAAAAAAGTATTAAAATCAGAGGTGCTCAAGGCTCGTTTGTAGTTTTTAAAGAAGAAGGTTTGGAAGACGTCTTCGTTGCTGACGAATTATAAGATTTTCTAATGATGTGTAACAAAATTTAAAACATCATAAATTATGTTATATTAAAAAATTATATATTTTTAATCTTATAAATAAAAATAATTATAGTCTATTTTCTAATCCATAATCTAATGGCAAAAAAATCTAGATTTAGTAAAAATTTTGAATCATTACAGGATGGAACATTTGCTATGGTGGATATGTGGATGCATAATTTTGCTAGGAATATTCCAGAAATACTAGTTGGAAAAAATGTTAAGGTATTACGTTCTTCTAATGTGGTTAATTCAAAAAATTCTGCTATAGTTATAGGTGCAGGTCCTAGTATACATGAAAAAAACCATTTAGAGCAACTGCGTAAAAGTGGATATGATGGAACAATTGTATGTACAGATAGAATGTTAATACCATGTTTAAAAAAAGGAATTACACCAGAAAGATTTCCTAGTTTTTATGTAGTAACAATTGATCCAAGGGAGAATATTGCAAATTATTATGATGATCCAATATTAAAAAAATATGGAAATAAAATTAATGCAGTATTATCTACGTGTTCTTCACCATTAGTTATTAAAAATTGTAAGCAAAATAACCTTAAAAAATATTTTTTCCATCCACTTATTGATGATTATAGAAAGTCATCCTCTATCAATAAAATTATGAATCTTTTGAGTAAAAGTGAAAAAAATCCCAAGGGTTATCTAGGCATTCAAACGGGTGGAAATGTAGGAACTGCATCTTGGGTATTTTCTTGGGCAATTTTAGGGAAATCACCAGTAGTATTAATTGGTATAAATCTTGGTTATTTGGAGGAAACAGAACTTAACAATACAGATCATATGGTAGAACTATCAAATGCATCTGGTGATGAAAAAACAGCTCGTAGACTTTACAAAAAAATATTTAATCCTGATTTAAATTGTAATGTATTACTTGATCCTGTGTTTGATTATTATCGAGAGGCTTTTTGTGATTTAGTAAAAAGAACCCCTAGTTGGTTAGAAACGATAAACGCTACTGAAGGCGGATCCTTATTTGGTGATAATATAAAACAAACAACGTTAAAAAATTTTTTGGGAAAAATTTACTAATTATCAATATTTTATACTACTAAAGTAGCAAAAAACTGTTGAAATCTATGAAATAGTTTATTAAAAGTTAAAATTATTTAATATAAGATGAAAGTATTATTAATTAATCCGCCTGTACGCCAACAAGTAGCTCCGGGAGATATTCCATTTGGATTAGGAATTATTGCAGCAATTGCAGAACAAGAAGGTCACCAAGTAGCATTTTTGGATTTAAACGCCCATCGTGTTTCTTTACAAGAAGCTGCTGAAGAAATTACTATTGATGATTATGACGTTATAGGAATTGGAGGATTAAGCAGTATGTTTAAGGATATAAAAAAAATTCTTCCAGTATGTAGACAAATCCATCCAGACGCTTTGATTGTAGCAGGTGGAGGATTTGTAACATATATGCCAGATACAATGATGAAATTACAACCTGAAATAGATATTGTTGTAATTGGTGAAGGCGAAGAAACTTGGAAAGAAATTCTGCAAAAGAGAGAATCTGGGGATTTTTCTGAAGTAAAAGGAATTACATATAGAAATAATAGGAACGAGTTTATCTATACCGAACCTAGGCCATTAATTCCAGATATGGATTCTATACCATATCCAGCTTATCATCTAATAGATTTGGATATTTATTCTGAGAATTACCAATTAGTAAATAGTAAGGAAGCTCAAGATGCTAGAAGAAAACTTCATATTGTTACTGAAAGAGGGTGCCCAAGACAATGTACTTTTTGTACACATAATGGTTTAAGCAGATGGGATCAATATGTTGCTGTAGGTAAGGATAAAGTAAGAGAAATGGATGATGAATTTGGCTTTCAGCAAATTGCACGATTTAACAGTCCTAAGTATGTAGTTGATCATATGAAATTTTTACATGATAAATATGATGTTGATTATATTTTCATTGCAGACGAAAATCTTACTACAAATAAGAAAAGAACTCATGAATTATGTGATCAAATAATTAAAACAGGATTAGTTAATGAATTAAAATGGGGAACCAGTGGTGATACTGCAACCGCCACTGATGATATAGTTGAACATTTGAAAGAAGCCGGTTGTACTTTTATTACATTTGGCGGAGAAAGTGGAAGCGACAAGGTTCTCAAAGAGGATATTCAAAAAGGTACAACAAATCAGAACAATCAAGATGCAGTAGACATTTTGAAAAGACAGGGTATTGAACCTATAATGACATTCATGCTAGGAAATCCACATGAGGATATCAGTGATATTTGTGATACAACAGATTTTTTTATAAAAAATAATCTTTTATGTGATCCATTTATCTGTACACCGTATCCAGGTACTAGATTATTTTTAGACTATGAAGACATGATTCTTGAGCAATTTGATGAGAGATTATCTATGATTAAAGAATTTCCACCTGGTGTTGTTGATAAAGATACCCAAGCACAATGGAAGTTAGATGCTTTGAATAAATTTTTGTGTTCCTTAGATGACGCAGACAAGCTTAGTGCTCATGTTAGTCAAGTATTTAATCATGCAGAGTTGCTTGGAATTAAAGCTTTAATGTTTAGCCATGATATACCACGACTTCTTAAATTAGCACATATTCGCAATTGGGATCATGGTAATAAATGGGAAAAACGATGTCCTGTTTGTATAGCAAAAAGCTCCATAGAACTTATTGCTCAAAAATCTGTTATTCAGACTGTTTCTAGTCAATAATATTAGAAAATGTTTTGTGAAATATTTTTTTCCTATGGTAATAAAAACTGGAATGAATTAATCGTTCATTTAAATGCTATACCTCAGTCATATAGAATCATTACTACTAATGATAAGTTACATCTTCATCTTAAAAAAATAGGTAAAGACTCTAAAACATTTCAAGAAATTTATCCTGACGTTGATCCAACAACAATGAAAACTGGTGAAAATGCTAGAGACATGGTAAAAAAATATGAAGAATGCACAATGGGTCTACTGTTCAATAATTTTAAAGTTTTTTATGGTATGGAAAATATTTTATTATTTGAAGCAGCATTACTAGAAAAAGCAAAAAAAATTTTGGAAACAAAAAAATCTACTATTTTTATTTTTGAAGGGTTTTCACCAACTTATTTTTCTATTCTTAAATTATCATTAGAAATGGGATATGTTAACAACTCTAATGAACTAAAAATTGGATATTTTAATGAACAAAAAATTGATTATTTAACTCCTAAAAGTAATAGTTTTATTTTAGAAAAAAAGGAGAAATTAAATTTAATTCGAAACTACATTCCTACATTATCCACCAACACATCAAAAAATAAGATAAGTTTGACATTTTTTATTACTAGGAAAATAATATCAATGATTCAAAAATCATTTAAATTACAATTTTTGAATTTTTTAAAAATTGATCCAACATTAAATATTCTAAAACAAATAGATAACAAAATATCTTTTTCTAATGTAAAATATTTTCCAAAAACTGCTTTTTTCCTTACCGCTGACGTTGAATTACCGCTGACCCCACTTTATCCGTTATTTGAAAAGTTTGATGAAAGTAATGAAAGATATCAAATTTTTAGCCCTGAGCCGATAACAAGTTCCTATCTGCAGAAGAAAAATATTCCCTTTATTGAATTATTTGAAGAAATTTACTTCTTATCAAATTTTTTAAAAAATTCTAACAAAGGCAAAAAATTAAATCAACAAATCAAAGAATGTGCAATTAAAAATAATTTATCCCTACTTTATTTTAAAAAAATAGCCCCATCTATTTTAGATAAAATATATCAATACGTAGCAACTACAATTATTATTGAACATATTGTTGATAAAATGAAATTACAATGTGTAGTTACTTGTGATGCGACACCTTTTGCAAATGGAGTTGCTTCTGTAATGAAAAAACATAACATTCCAACTTTTGAAATAATAGGAGCCCACCTAGAATATCATCCTCATCTTTCTATCAAACTAAAATCTGATAAACTTTGTGTATCTGGTCGCACAACTAAAAAAACATTAATAGATTGTGGGATTCATCCAGATAGAATAATTATTACTGGTAATCCAAGATTTGATTATATTAAGTCTATAAATTATTCACAACTAGAGTTGTTTCTTGAAAATAATTATCATATTGATAGGAAAAAGAAACTAATTTCAATCATAATGAGTAGGTGGCATAAAAACGACGAAGTTTGGTTGGCAAAATTTATTGAATTTTGTAACAAAAATGATTTTGAAATTATAATTAAACCTCATCCAAGGTATAAAGTAAGTGGACAAGAGACAGATACTAAAATAGAATATATCAAAAAAGAATGTAAAAATAAAAAATTTCTTATAACTTTTGATTTAGATCTATCAACAATTATTAGTTCATCTGATCTTGTAATTTCTGACTTTTCTAGTTCTATTTTGGAAGCAATATTATTAGAAAAACCCGTGATAACTGTAAATTTTGTTAAAAATATTGTAATTAATGCTTCTACTTTATGGCATAAATTTGATCTTGTAGTACATGTTGAGAAGTATGATCAACTAGAAAATTCAGTTTTATATATTTTAAATGAAAATAACTTGTTTGAAAAATTTAAAAATGCAAGAATAAAAACTATTCCTGATTTTAATCATTTGAATGATGGGCAAGCTACTGTAAGGATCTTTAATCTGTTAAAAGAAAAAATAACTCCTCATGTGTAGTTATTCTGTAATGATACAACTAAAGATTTTTTAATTTTTATAGTGAATTATATTTTTCAATTTGTTTTTCAGTAAACGGTCTAATATCATTTTTCTGTTGATATTGTTTATACCAATTCACTATCCATTCAAGTGTCATGCTTAGATCCATTTTTGGTTTCCAGCCTAACATTCTACTGGATTTTGAACAATCTAATTCAAGATAATTTGCTTCGTGTTTATGGTCTTTTTTTTCAAATTCCCAATCTATATTGACATCCCACAACTCCGACAATTTTTTTGTTATCCATGATACAGTTCTTGCATCTTCTATTGAGCCAAAATTCCATGCTCCACTATACTTTATTCCATCATCCCAAAGTTTTTCAATTAATAACAAATAACCATACAAAGCATCCAAGATAAACTGCCATGGCCGTATTGAATCTGGGTTTCTAATTTTAATTGGCTTATTTACAAGAATGTTTTTAAAAATATCTGGAATTAGTCTATCTTCTGCCCAATCTCCTCCTCCAATGACATTACCTGCACGAACAGATGCTATGGCAACATGATGCCTATCAAAATCATCAATATTAAAAAAGGAATTACGGAACGCAGAGGTTACAAGTTCTGCACAACCTTTACTACTACTATATGGATCCAAACCACCCATGGGGTCATCTTCTTTGAATTTTATGCCCAACTCCTTATTTTCATAACATTTGTCACTGGTTACATTAAGAACCACTTTTGGGGTGCCTACTTTTCTTATAGCATCTAATAAATTAACTGTGCCCATTGTATTTGTTGAGAACGTCTCAAGTGGGTAGTCGTATGACTTAAGCACTAATGATTGAGCTGCCATATGAATAATTATATCAGGATTATATTTTTTTACCACATCACTAATTTGAGATGGGTCACTGATATCACCAGTTATTGATGTAATTGTTTCTTCAATACCTGCAAGCTCAAATAAACTAGGTTTCGTAGGAACTGAATTAGAAAAACCAATTAGATCCACATTTAATCTTTTTAACCATAATGATAACCAACTTCCTTTAAACCCAGTATGGCCAGTTAGCAGGACTTTTTTATTTTTCCAAAATGACGAATTCATTACCATGTTTTCCACGGAATATTTCCTGATTCATATAGTTTCTCCAAGTACTTTTTCTCTCTCAGAGTATCCATTGCATACCAAAATCCATTGTGTTTAAACGCAGTTAATTTATTTTCTTTTGCCAAAGTTTCTAAAACTGTTCTCTCCAAGATGGTAGAATCATCTTGCAAATAATCAAAAATTTCTGGTTCAAAAACAAAAAATCCACCATTTACCCAAGAAGTTTCATTGGGCTTTTCACGGAATTCTGTAACGTGGTCCCCATTTAATGATAATAAACCAAATCTTTCTGGAGGATGAATAGCTGTTAATGTAGCAACAGATTTTTTCTCTGTATGAAATGTAATTAAATCATTAATGTTGACATTGCTTAGACCATCACCATAAGTTACACAAAAAGTACCATCAATATTATTCTGGATTCTTTTTAATCTACCACCAGTCATTGTATCAAGACCAGTATCGACCAGTTCAATATTCCACGGTGTTGAATCAATATTATTAAAATATTCTTTGATTTGTTCTCCTTTGTATCCACAACAAATTACAAAGTCATTAATATCATAGCTTGAATAAATTTTTAAAATATGCCATAAAATTGGGTTTCCTCCAATTTCAATCATTGGTTTAGGTCTCAAGATGGATTCTTCATTATCAAAATCTGAGATTCTAGTACCATAACCACCAGCTAAAATAACAGCTTTCATCAGTTTGTGCTAAAAAACAATTATTGATTAACCTTTGGAAGGTTTTCTTAACCTAAATATTATAATACCTAAAAATACCTGAATAAGATGCTTAAAATTCTAACAGTTCTTCATACATTGCCTAGCATAAAGTCATATCGAACGTTGTGTTTTGATAATATTTTACCTTATTTAAGAACCAAAACAGATGTTCATATTACATGGTTAGTATATCAGCCTGAACGTTTAGAATTACCTACTCAAAATAATCTTCAAACATCAATTTTAGATATTCATGATTTTAAAAATGCGCTTGATGTTGTAAAACATGTAACCCCTGATGTGATATGGGTTGCACCTACGTTGAATTTACCTGATTATGCATTAGCTTTAGCGGGAAAATATTTGAAAATCCCTGTTGTAGGTGAACTTGCCACTGAACTAATGTACAAAACTAGCAAATTAGACCTTGCAAAAACATATTCTAAACAATTTTTTGAGAGTTCTGTTCCAACTGATGTTAAAGATAGTAACAAAAAATTCATGAGACGTGGTCGATTTTTCTTTTACAAGTACCAGTTTGTGTTAAAAACCCAATTAGCAACAAAGATGAACTTTTTCAAAGTGATTAAGAATTTCGTAACTCATATGTATTCTCATTTTTCTGTTTATACGAATCTTTATGATCCAAAATTTGCAGTGGATCTTCATTTTGTTGAAACAGAAAAAACTATTGACACATTGGTTAAAAATGGATTTAAAAGATCATCGTTAGTGCCAACTGGAATACCTATGTATGATGATATTTTTGATAGATTGGAAAAATTCAAAGTTGATAGAAAAAATGACGATAAGATAAGAATTCTTTTGCTAACTGCTGGTATATTTGAACATGGTTTTTGGACACGAACACAAAGGGATTCACTAATACAAGGAATTGTAAGTGAGATTAGTAAACATAAAGATAAAATGTCATTAACGGTAAAAATTCATCCCTCAAGTGAATTGTTGTCAGATTATCAGGAACTGATTTGTCCAATTGATGATTCTATCTCTATTTATCAAAAAGGTGATTTGGTTGAATTCATTCAAAATTCTGATGTTATTATTACATATTCAGGTTCTTCATCACTTGTTTATGCTATTGTAGGTAAAAAGCCAATCATTGCATGTAATTTTTACAATATGGAGAATGACCTGTTCCAAGAAAAAGGACTTGTGTATCAGTGTAAAAATAAGTCTACCATTATCTCCTCGATAGAGGAAGTCCTAAAATCAAATCCTGCAACTAAAGAAAAGATTGACGATTTTATTGATGAGTATTTTTACAGGTTGGATGGATGTGCGTCTGAGAGAATAGGAGATTCTATTCTTAATTTAGTAAAACAACAATAATCATTAATGCCTAATTGTACATAGAAAATTTGGTTATTAGACAAAAGGGAAATATGTGTCATATAAATAAAAACATTATTGACTGAAAAAAATTCTGCGGAATCTTGGAAAATACCATTATACAAAATATATTCTGATGATGAAGATATCAATTTGATTACTAAAATAATAAGAAGAGGTTCTTCATGGGCACTCGGTCCTGAAATAGAAGAATTTGAAAATGCAATTAAGAATTATGTTGGAATAGATCACTGTGCAGTATTAAATTCTGGCACATCTTCTTTACATGCAACATTATTGGCATTTGGATTAGGAGCAGGTGACGATATACTGGTTCCTTCATTTTCATTTGTATCTACTGCAAATTCTGTACTCTTTACAAATGCAACCCCGTTATTTGTAGATATTGAAGAAACTACTTTTGGATTGAACCCTAAATTAATTTCAGAAAAAATATCTGCCTCCACAAAGGCAATAATACCAATGGATTACGGTGGGCAATCATGCAAAATTGATGAGATAAATAAGGTTGCTAGAGATGAAAAACTTTTGCTAATTGAAGATGCTGCAGAATCATTAGGAGCAAGTATTAACAATAATAAAGCTGGCTCTTTTGGTGACGCAGCAATTTTTAGTTTCTGTGGTAATAAAGTACTTACAACAGGAGAAGGCGGCGCGGTTGTGACAAATTCTAAAGAGATCATCGAAAAAATAAAATTAATTCGTTCTCATGGCAGATTTGATAAAATAAATTATTTTGAAAATACTGAAAACTCCACGTACCAGGATTTAGGTTATAATTGGCGCATGTCTTCTATTACTGCTGCATTAGGAATATCACAATTGAACAAACTTGATAAAATAATAAAAATGAGGCAAAAAAATGCAGCCTTTATTTCTTCAAAGCTTAAAAAATTTCCACAGATCATAACTCCTATTTCACCAGACGGTTATGAGCACATATATCAAATGTACACAATTAGATTAGCAACTAATAAGATGCGTGATGATCTTAAGAATCATCTATTAGCAAAAAGAATATTTTCTAAAGTTTACTTTGAGCCTATTCATCTAACTCCATTTTATAGGGAAAAATTTAATTTTAAAGAGGGCTATTTGCCAGTTACTGAACAAATTTCACAGCAAATTTTGACTATACCATTGTTTCCAAACATGACTATGGAAGAAAAAAATTATCTTGTAGATTCAATATCAGAATTTTTTGATGATGAATGAACATTTCATTATTTATAAAAAATTCTCTGAATAAAATTTTTTAATGTATTTATGGATTGATTAAAAGAAGAGATATGCCTAAACTTGTAAGTAAAAATGAGCATGAAAAATTAAAAGAATTCTATAAAAAAGCATATGGAAAGACTCACATTTTAAATGATTCTGCACATACTGAGTGGCAATTTCAAAAAAATCCATTTAATACAATTGACGACTTTTCTTTAGTAATAGATGAGAATGATAATCAAATAATTGCTCATTTAGGTTTTATACCAGTTCAGTTGAAATTCTTAGATTCCACAAAAGTTGCTCTTTGGCACGTTTCTTTTTATACATTAGAAAATTTTCGGGGAAAGGGATTAGGTGCAAAAATGATAAAATTATCAAATTGTTATGGTGAGCTTTCTATGGTTCTAAGTGGTTCTGATGGAACTAAAAAAATCTATGAAAATCTTGATGGGAAAGACTTGGGCAATCTGAATAGATATATCGCTATATTAAACAAAAAAAGAATAAATAATTTTATTACGAAAAATTTAGAAAAAAACGAGATAGAAAATTTTAGTATAAAAAAAGAACACATGCGACGAATAAGAACACTTGATGAAGACTATGATAATTTTTGGAATGCAGTAAAGGAGAGATTTCCGATTACGGTTAACAGAACAAAAGAATATCTTGAATGGAGATATCTTCATCATCCACTAATAGATTATCATTTCTTAAGTCTTAAAGATGATAATAAATTAAAAGGATTTGCGGTTATAAGATTTGAGGATAATAATAATGAACTGAAAGCTGCCAGATTAGTAGATTTAGTCTGTTATGAAGATTATGATAACATTATTTTAAAAAATGTAGTAAATTATTGTAGAGAAAAATCAGATTTTTTAGATTTTTTTTGTACAGGGATGTTTTATAAAAAAGCCCTAGAGGAAATTGGTTTTTTTAATAATACAGAAGTTAGAATAAAAATACCTGCAGTATTCAACCCAATTGATTTTAACAGAAGAGAAGACATTAATTTTTTTTATAATTATCATAAAAAAAATAAGCAATATGAAAATATTTTAAGTAACAAAGCAAACTGGTTTTTTGTTAAGGCGGATTCAGATCAAGATAGGGCAAACTAATAAAACTGTATTAGAAAAATAAGAGTTTAGATTGAGTGAATGTAAAATTGTAATGTATCATTACGTTAGGCCAATAAAAAATAGTAAATATTACAAGATTAAAGGGTTAGAAATAGATGGATTTAAAAGACAAATTGAATTTTTTGAAAAAAAATTTCATTTTATAACAATAGAAGAATTACTGGATTCAGCCTACTCAAATAAAACCATTCCAAAAAATTCAATGTTATTAACATTTGATGATGGGTTTAAGGATCATTTTTCTCATGTGTTTCCAATTTTAAAAAAATTAAATATACAGGGTTGTTTTTTTCCAGTTGCAAAACCCATAGAAAAAAATTTAGTATTAGATGTTCATAAAATTCACTTTATCTTAGCTAATACAAGTGAACAAAACCTTGTAAAAGAAATTTTTCAATTAATTAGTAATCACCAAATTGATTATAATTTAAAGAATCCTGAAGATTATTTCAAAGAATTAGGAATTCCAAATAGATTTGATACAAAGGAGACAATTTTTATCAAGCGAATTCTTCAGAGAGAACTGCCAAAGGAATTAAGAGGGAAAATTACCGATAAATTATTTACAAAATTCGTTTCAGAGAATGAGTCTGAGTTCTCAAAAAATCTCTATTTAACAATAAACGAAATGAGTGAAATGTCTGAATCAGGTATGTATTTTGGGTCACATACTAGCTCACACGAGTGGTTAACCCATCTAGAAAAAGATTCGCTAAAAAATGAGATTAAAGAGAGCATTGATTTTCTCAAAAAAATTCAATCAGATATTCAAAATTTAGTTATGTGTTATCCTTATGGAGATTATAATGAAAATGTTATAGAAGAAATTACAAAATTTGGATTCAAGGCTGGTTTAACAACAGAGGTAGGAACTGCTATGTATACAAGAGAAAATATATTTAAATTAAAAAGATTTGATACAAACGATTTTCCTCAATAATTAGAAAGGTAATAATATAGAAAATTGGGTTTCAAATGCTGTGATTCTTAGTAGCAAGCAAATTCAATTATATAAAAAAAATGGTTACATAATAATAGATAATTTTTTTGATCAAAAAGAACTAACCGATTTTAAAGACGCAGTAATTAAAATTATTCATTTCGGTTTAGTAAAAGCATCAAAAGATCATCATATTAAAATTAATCCAAATGATCTGGTTGGAAAAGAATTACATGAAGGAATAACAGCACTAGAACAAGTTGATCATAAATTCATTTCAGACATCTATGACACAATTTGTTTTACCCCACAATTTTTAAGAATTACTTCCAAAGATGAGATATCGCAATGCATTAACCAATTAACTGGTCATGATTTAGACAGCCCTACGTATATAGATCAAAGCAGATGTCGTATTGACCAACCACTTGATCCTTACAAGAGAAAAGTACCGTGGCACCAAGAAATAGTTTATTATGTGCCCGGAAGTGATTTTGTTCAAATATGGGCTCCATTAATAGTAGATGCATCAGTAGTAAATGGAACTATTGAGATATGTCCTGGCAGTCACGGTGAAATTGCAAAACAATCCTATCATGAAGGTGAAGGTGATGATTATAGATATATTGTAGATGATGATGTTATAAAAAAATATAATCCTATATCTGTTGAGATGAAACTTGGGCAATTATTAATTTTTAATTCAAAATTAATCCACAGATCTGGAAATAATCAATCTAACCAAGTACGTTATTCACTTGTTGGTATAAATCATAATATTTCTAATGAAAATTTTATCCCACCACGGTTTATAGTAAAAAATCGAGATGAAATTATGAACGATTATTATAATAGTTTGCATTTATCTGATAAAGATAATTAAAAAATTACTTTAACTAGTAGTTTAAAATTAATAGTAGCTGTGATTTTCTGTATATTATGAAATATTGTGCAAAATGCCTAATGCCTGATACTAGACCTGGAATTAAGCTTGATGAAAAAAATATTTGTACAGGCTGTTTGAACTTTGAAAAACAAAAATCAACTGACTGGGATAAAAGATTTGATGAATTTAAAAAACTTTGTGATAAATATCGAGGATGTAATGGAAATGGTTATGATTGCGCAATTGCAGTATCTGGAGGAAAGGACTCACATTTTCAAACTTATTACCTTAAAGAGGTAATGAAGATGAATCCTGTTCTACTTACTGTAGCAAATATTGATTGGACAGAAACAGGCAGGGATAATCTTAATAATTTGTCTGAAACGTTTGGTTGTGATATTATCATGTTTCAACCAAACAGGAAAGTTGCAAGAAAAATGTTTAGAAAGGCATTTGAAGAAATTGGTTCACCATCATGGTATCTAGATTATTTGATGTATTCATTTCCAGTATCAATGGCAATGAAACTAGGAATAAAATTACTTGTTTATGGTGAGGATGTAAATTATGTGTATGGGGGTCAGTATGATACTGAAACCCCTTCTGCAATGTCGCAACCACTAAATGATGTTTCAAAGCCAATATGGGAAAAATGGTTTGAGGATGGCACTGTTTCACAAAAAGAGATGGAATCAATTAAACAGCCATCAGCTGAGGAATGTGAAAAACATGGATTAGAACCAATTTACTTAAGTTATTTTATCCCATGGAATTCTCATCATAATTTTGAAGTTGCAAAAAAATGGGGATTCAAACATTTAGGTCATGAATATACACGAGAAGGTTCTATTGATAATTATGATCAAATAGATTCTATAGGCTATTTGTTAAATCCTTACATGAAATATCTAAAATTTGGCCATTCTGTAGCAACAGATAATGCATCACGTTGGATTAGATATGGAATAAAAACACGTGAAGAAATGATTCCTGTGGTTGAGGAATTAGACGGAAAATTAGACCAAGGAATAGTAGAGAAATTTTGTGAATTTATACAACTTGATGTTGATAAATTCTGGGGAATTATGGATAAATGGTACAATCCTGAATTATTTGAACAAGATAGAGATGGTATTTGGCATCCAAAATTTAAGGTTGGACAGGATTAATAGAATAAATTTTATTTAATATAACTATGAAAAAAAGAAAGATTTCTGTTACGACAGGAACCAGGGCAGAGTACGGTATTTTACGCCCAATATTAGATGAAATTAAAAATAGCAGAAAATTACAGTTGATTTTAATTGTCACAGGATCACATTTGTCCAAAAAACATGGCTTGACTCTTAATGAAATTAAAAAAGATGGTTATAAGATTGCTGGGAAAATCAATATCGTCCCAAAAAATAGTTCTGAATTTGAAGTGACAAAATCAATAGGGAGTGGGATTATCCTATTTGCTAAAATATTTAGAAAGTTAAAACCAGATATTAATTTGATCCTAGGTGATAGAGATGAGATGTTTGCTTCAGCTACAGCAGCGTACCATATGAATATTCCAAATGCGCATATTCATGGTGGAGATAAATCCGGAGGATTAGATGAATACACACGACATGCAATAACTAAAATTTCTAACATTCATTTTGCTGCAACTAAAAAAAGCGCAAATCGTATTTTAAGGATGGGAGAAAATCCAGATTTTGTTTTTCATACTGGTTCTCCATCTATAGATGAAGTATTAAAAAATAAGATAACACAAAAATCTGAGCTAGAAAGAAAATATAAATTTCAAATTACTGGAAATGAAATTGTACTTTTACAACATCCTGTAACAACAGAATTAGATAAAACCAGAATTCAGATAAATGAAACATTAAAGGCAATTATCAGACTTAAGAAAATGACTATTGTTATTGGCCCTAATCTAGATTCAGGCAGTGATATTATAATGAAAACAATAATTAAATTCTCTAAAAAATATGATTTCATAAAATTCTATAAAACATTTCCAAGAAGTGATTATTTAGGTTTGATAAAAAATTGTGGGGTGCTTGTGGGTAATTCAAGCAGTGGAATTATAGAAGCAAGCTTGTTCAAAAAACCTGTTGTGAATATAGGAATTAGACAGAGATCACGAGAGAGAGGACATAATGTAATAGATGTTGAACATTTTAACCAAAAATCAATTTATCATGCAATTAAGAAATCTTTAGGATTAAAAAGAAAGAAACTTAGAGATATCTCAATCTATGGAGAAGGGAACGTATCAAAAAAAATTGTCAAGCAATTAGAGAGAATAAAATTGAATAGTAAGTTAATTCAAAAGCAGATAACATATTGATTTGTCATGACCGAAAAATGGAAAAAACCTATGATTGAGCATGGTAAACTAACTAAATTCAACTATATTGTACAATACCCTGAAAATCTAAAGATTGGTGCAGGTTTTGATATTGGTTCATTTACCTACATAAATAGTAAATTTGGAGTTGAAATTCAAGACTATGTTCAAATTGGCTCTCATTGTTCAATTTATTCTCATTCAACAATTGATCAAAAACAGGGTCCAATTATATTAAAAAAAAATTGTAAAATTGGTACTCACAGTACAATTATGCCAAATGTAATAATTGGAGAAAACTCAGTGATAGGTGCATATTCTTTTGTTAATGAAGATGTTCCAGCAAACCAATTATGGATTGGGGTACCTGCAAAATTTAAAAAAAATATAAAATAAAAATAACAAAATTTTAAGATGGGTTATAATCACTGTTACTAATATTAAATCAAGAGGAAATCTAAAAAATCAAATTATATTTAATAATAGTTGTAGGCCATATTATAGTCAGTGTTTAATCACTCTTGATTTTTTTACAAGTTTACAAAATTGCTCTAACTCAAAAAAATTAAAACTTACATTATTATCAACATAGTTTTTTGTTTTATCTGCAGTAACATGAATTTCTAGTATTTCTGCACCCAATATTGCTGCAGTAAGTGGAGCAATTATTTCAGGACAATGATTTGAGTATCCATGAAAATTAGAAATTTCTTTAAAATTGATTTCATTTAGTTCGCAAGGATATTTTGGAACACAGTATAACCATTTAAAATTAGGTTTATTATAATAAATACAATATTTAGGAGATTTTTGTGTGCTTACAATAATTTCTTTGTGTGTATTTATCACTGCTTCTATAAGTGGTGTTTTTTTATTTTCGAGTAGAATTCGTCCATCAAATTCACGTATCTTGAATCTGCTTACAAATGGGTTCAAAAATTCAACAGCTTTTGCATACATCGGTGTACAAAACCATTCTATTCCAACGTCTTTTGCTGTATTATTAATGATTTCAACATTATCTTCCGTAATAGAGGATTTCATTAATCTTAATGCCTCAGGATGTCTACCTAAGATATTTTCATCAAATGCTTGAAATTTTACTGCGTTACATCCTGATTTTTTTGCATTAATCATAATTTCTTTAGCAAGTTCAATATCTCCATCCCAATTCACCCCAATTTCGGCAACTAGAAAAACCATGTATTTTTATTTATTTATTAATATAAAATACAATCGATCAAAAACATTGTAATTATTTTTTTAATGTATATTTTAAATGTAAACTAATAATAGGTTTTAATTCTAAATTATTCTATTATTGTTTATTTATGTAAGAGTTAATTATCCACATATCCTTTTTTTCTACAGCTGATTTTCTCTCTCTTTGAGTAATCAATTCTTCTTTAATTTTTTCTCCTTGTCTAAGTCCTATGATTTTATATTTTTTTGAATATTTTTTTGCTAAATCTTTAATTTTATACGATTTCATTTTTGGAACAAAAATTTCTCCAGTTGTTACTAATGGTAAACATTTCAAAATAAAATCAGTTGCTTCTTCTATTTGAAAGAAATATCTCTCTACTAGTGGGTGAGTAATTGACAAAGGTTTTTTCTTTTTTAATTCTTCATCCCAAATCTCAAATACATTTCCACGTGAATTCATTACATTTCCAAAACGGATATTTGCAAATTTAGTTTTCTCATTGTGCACACCAGCCCAGCTTGTTAATCTCTCAGTTAACTGCTTTGTAGTTCCATAAAGGGTAGATGAATCTACAGCTTTATCTGTACTAAGATTAATGAATAGTCTTACTTTGTTTTGCATAGCCATTTTAATCATATTGACTGTTCCATGAATGTTAGTATCTATAGTTTCAATTGGATTATACTCTGAAATTTCTATGTTTTTTATAGCCGCTGTGTGTATTATTATATCTGCATTATTTCCAGCCATCTGAATTCTATCTTTATCTAATATACTTCCAAGTAACATTCTAAGTCTTGAATCTTTAACAGCGTGTTTTAATCTGAATAATGCATGCTCATCAATATCTAAAACACGTACTTGATTTACAGGATATTCTAAGAGCTTTTTTATTAATGCAGAACCGATACTACCCGCACCACCTGAAACTAATATTTTTTTATTTTTAAGTAATTTTGAAACTTTTGTGTTGTAACCTGATTTTTTTATTCTCATTTTTCTAATTCCACTACGCGATTTTTCGAGCAGACATTTAATATTTTGGAATTAATTCTTTCATCCGTGCGTATAAATACCATTGAAAATTAATATTATCATATTTTTAGATAAAACCACTTGAAGGTTTTAATAGTTGGATATGGGTCAATTGGAAAACGTCATATTAACAATTTATCTGCCATTAGGAATTGTAGGATAATTGTCTGCACCAAACGGAAGCAAGATAATTTTCTTAGAAAAAAACATTGTAAAATATTTCGTTCTCTAGCACAATGTATACAGGAAAATCCTGATTTTGCATTGGTAACAAATGAGACAGTTAAACATATTGGTATTGCAATTAAATTGGCTAAATCTGGAATACCACTGTTCATAGAAAAACCATTATCAAATTCAATGAACAGAATTGATGAACTAAAATCAATCATAAAAGAAAAAAAAATAGTTACAATGGTTGGGTGTAATTTAAGATTTCATCCATGCATAAAAAAACTAAAAAAACTAGTTTTAACAAAGAAGATTGGTAGAATAATTTCCGTCTATGCTGAAAATGGTTCTTTCCTTCCTGATTGGCATCCATACGAAAATTATACAGAGGGATATGCTGCACGACTTGATCTAGGAGGAGGTGTTGCATTAACAAATATTCATGAAATTGATTATTTATGCTGGATTTTTGGAAATGTTAAAGAGGTTTATTCAGTTACTGGTAAATTAAGTGATCTTAAAATCACTGCAGATGATTTTTCATATATGTTGCTACAATTTAAAAACAAAATCGTATCTCGTGTTAATTTAGATTTTTTTCATAAACCCGCATCACGTTATTGTAAAGTAATTGGGACCAACGGAGTAATTTATTGTGATCTTATTACAAACAAAATTAAAATATACTATCCAAAAAAGAAAAAATGGTCAGAAGACTTGAAACTGAAAAATTATAATTTTAATGATATGTATGTGGAAGAATTACAACATTTTATTAGTTGTGTTAGAACTAACAAAAAAACAATTAATAGTATTAATGATAGTATTCACGCTCTAAAGGTAGTTATTAATGCAAAAAAATCCTCAAAACTTAAAAAACCCATTAATATGAAACTGAGAGAATGAACTCTATCACCAAACTTTTTAACCTTAAAAATAAAACAGTTATTTTAACTGGGTCTGCTGGAAGATTAGGTTCCAGATTTGCACATGTTTTAACTGATGCCGGGGCTGATGTAGTTTTGGTTGATATTGATGAACAAAAAAACAGGAAGTTAGAAAAATCTCTAATCAAAAAATATGGTACAAGACCACTGTTATCTACTACTGATATATCAAATCAGAGCCAAATAAAAAAAATGGTTAAATACACTCTAAAAAAATATGGTAAAATTGACGTTTTAATAAATAATGGACACTTTATTCCAAGAGAAGACCCTAAAATAGATGCCCCATTTGAAGAGTACCCGTTAGAACTTTGGGAGCAAACTACAAAAAAGAACACAACAGGACTTTTCCTATGTTGCCAAGAAATTGGTAAAGTTATGAAGAAACAATCTAAGGGTGTAATTGTAAATATTTCATCGATATATGGCATACAAGGTCCTGATCAAAGGATATATGGAAAAAGCCGGCTTAATACTCCACCTTTTTATGCTCTAACAAAGGGTGGGATGGTCAATTTTACTCGCTATCTTGCCGCGTACTGGAATAGAAAAAACATTAGAGTAAATACGTTAACTCTCGGTGGTGTACTTGAAAAGAAACTTCAAAATGAGGATTTTATAAAAAAATATTCAGAGAAAACTATGATTGGTAGAATGGCTAACAAAGAAGATTACGACGGCGCATTGTTATTTTTATGTTCAGATGCATCATCTTACATGACAGGATCAAATCTTATAATTGATGGTGGATGGTCCTCCTGGTAATCTGTAAATAATAATTCTAACATCAGATTTTTATATATTTTTTAGCAATCATCTCTGCTACTTGAAATTCAAATTCTGTATCAATCATAAAACCTGTTTCAGGAGAAATTTCATAAGGTAAGGCTTTCGGCATATACAATTTTCCATATTTTAGTAGTTTTTCTATATAAAATACTGCTAAACCATTTAATTGAAAAACAGTTGGCATGTTATGTCTATTTGTGATTTTCACTCCCTTCTTTTTACTGAATCTTAAAAATCCTTTAGAATTCTGTTCCATCATATTGAAATATGGATTATGATGTTGCTTGTAAACTCCACAAACAATATCGCAATTTTTTTCCTTAAGCAGTTTAATTGAACGTTTGATATCCCTATTTGTTATAAATGGCACAGTACAGTCACGATTCACCATTATCTCAAACTTATGTCCAATAGAACGTAGTTTTTTTACACTGTGAATTAATACATCATCTGTAGTTGCCGTACCTGTTGCTAAATTTTTTGGACGCATAAAAGGAACTTCAGCACCAAATCTCTTTGCCACTCTGGCAATTTCATTATCTTCTGTTGACACAATAACAGAACTAAAAATGTTTGAATCAACAGCAGATTCTATAGTATAAGCTATGAGGGGTTTACCTGCTAATATTTTGATATTCTTTTTTGGCACACGTTTTGAGCCACCTCGAGCAGCAATAAGACAAATTGGCTTCATAAGTAAACTTTAGTTTTGCATTAAAAATAACTTTCTAATTACAAGAATTAGTCAGGTCTTTGTTATATTATAATCAAAAATCTTTTCAGCCAATTTATTGTATTGAATTGCTTTTTCCAATGTAGTCATTCCAATTTTTCTTTCCAATTTATCATCTAACATTACTACAATTTCCTCTGCTATGCCAAACTTTGTATCTTCGAATGCTATTTCAAAATCTACAGGCTTCCATTCAATTGTTCCTTTTTTACACACATAGAGTCCTTCTAACGGTATTAGACGATATGCATTTTTCTTTGTCATTATTTCTACCGCCCATCTCCCACTTGATTCCCAATTAGCATGATAAGAAAATGGAATTTTTTGTTCTGAAATACCACTACCAATAAAGACAGAACCTGAAGGATGCCAATCAAGTTTACCAAATTGATAAGACGACATCTCTTTTGGCATTCCAATTAATTCAAACGCCATTGAGATCACATGTAGTGAATTACTAATACCCCATAGTTTGTATTCATCATCTTGATACACGTTGAATGGTATTTTGTGCGTCCATTCTGTAAAATCAAATTTGCATGATGTAATCCCTCCCTCGTTTTCTGCTAACACCTTTAGCTTGTGAAAGTTTGGATACATTAACCTGTTATACCCAACTCTTACTTTTTGTTTATCAACAATTTCATTCAAAGAAAATAACTCCTGATGAAAAAGTGAACCTGGTTTTTCCAATAAAATTACATCCTGTCCTGTTTTTATCGCTAATTTTGCAGCAGGTACTATCAATTCTGTAGGTGTGGCAATTACAACTAAATCCTTATGACCAATTGTTGGTAGATGTTTTTCAAATCCACCAGCGAATATGTTGTACTCAAATTTATTACTAAAATCTGAAAATTGTTTCTCTCCACGTGTGATTATTGTTACATCGTTTACATTTAATTCGGCTAAAGCATGAGCATATTGTTTACCCATAAACCCACCTCCAATAATCAAAACTGATTTATCATTTAGTGCACGTGACTTGATATCCTTTAATTGATTGTATTCTTGATTAGTCATTTTTATGTAATTGGGCATAATTTGATATTCTCGTCAGATGATTTGTTAAGATGCTCAGTAAATATACGAAATATTTCTGAGTGTATGTCAAACAATTCAGTTAATGAAGGTAGCAGACAATCATCTTGTGCAAAAATATCATTAACTGCACTGGTGGTTGTGCTACTTACAAATTCAAATTTAAACTCTAAGTTAGAATTCCCAATATCCCCATACGATAAAACTTTTCCATTCGTTTCATCAACTATAAGATGAATTCCATTTCCAGCTGATATATTCACAATGACTGATTCATCCAAATCTGGCAGAAAACTCATTGAAACAAAACTTCCATTTTTTGTAGCTCCGGTAATAGTTCCAGAAAACTCTGCAAAAGATTCCCCTCTTTTATTTTGCACTAATTTATCAGAAAGAAATTTTCCATCAAGTTTTATTTTTTTATCTTCAGCTAACCATGCAAAAAGATCTATAAAATGAATTGAATTTGTCGCCAAACCATTTTTACTATGCGTAAATACAGATAAGTTGATTATTTCTTGACCCTCTAACAGTTTCTTAATTTTTTTGTAACCTTCAAAATATCTATAATTTGTATTAACCCACCCTTTTGCGTCATGTTTTTCCATTTTCTCAAGCAGTATTTTATATTCATTAACAGATTGACAGACTAATTTTTCTATCAAAAATCTTGTGTTTCCTTTATTGATTAAATCTAACATCAAATCAACTCTTCCAGCAGCGTGTGTAGTAACAATTACAAGATCCCCAACGTCTTTTAATTCACTTATTGACTCGTGCCAAAAAAATTCATGATTGGTTGTATCATATGTAATTTCGTTTAAACGTGACTTTGCTAAAGTCTGAGCATTGGCATTTGGTTCTACAATGTTAACTTGTATACCACAAGATAGTTTAGCAATTGCCTGAAGGTGCCTACTACCTATATTACCACAACCCACCAAGATTATTTTTTTTACAGTCAAATTATCACCTTATCTATCTCCATTTGATTTACTGTAGAATTTACCCATCATTTTGGTATTTTCATTGGATTAGGATGAATAAAAGTGCAAATTTCTTCATTTACCAATTCACCATAATCATTTTCAAATTCATTAGTAACACAATCTTCATAACCAGATGAAAACTCGTCGGATAAATCCTGTTCAGCCATTATAGCACGTGTTTGTTCTCTAGTTGCACCTTCCACTTGGTATTTCATGGCTGTAGATAGTAATATTTCCGTGTAATACTCTAATGTTTTTTTATCTGGATTTTTTCCAAACACCGCATAATACTGCTGAATTACTGATTTTTCCATATTCATCTTAATTATAGTAACTGGATCAGTTAGCAACTTTAACTGTAATGATTCTGGTGAATCTTGTATCTGTTTTTTAATCCCATTTTTATCCATTAACCCAACTTCTAAAATTGCCCCCCAATATGCAAGAGCTTTTTCTTCTACTGGCCTTAACAATATTTCACGATATATATCATCAATATTTTTTTTATTTTCATCTGATATTTTTGCAATGATTTCTTCATCTGTAAGTATTGTCAAGTTCAAATATTGTTTTTCTGTTGAATTTATTAACGCATTTTCAATATCAACTTTTGTCTTCTTGCCATTTTCTAATAAAGGAGCCCAATATTCAAATGCGGTTTGATCTGCTGGCCTTAACAATATTTCACGATATGTGTCATCAATAATTTTTTTATACGGTGAATCGAATTGTTTTGCATAATCTGCAAAACTTGAATTTACTGTAATCATCGCATGTCCAAAATTAGATTTAGGGAAAAATTGTATTGGTGTAAGCAACCCCTTTAGTTGTAATTTAATTTTTGTTGAAATTTTTGTAGATAAATCATCTCCTGTAAAAGTTTGTGTGATTTTAGTACCTCTTGCATCACCATCGATTACTTCAATTATCTGTTCTTCATAGGGAATCATTGTATGCTTGACAAGTAATTTTACTTTAATTCCTTGTTCAGTTAGAATTTCTTCTACTAATACCATGTTAGGTTCCTGTTCTATAATTTCAACAGACAGTATATGTCTAGGTAAAACAATGGGATAATTCTTCACATCCGCCATCACATTAAACAGTCTTTCCTTTCCAACATCATATTCTCTTTCTATAACAATTTCATTTAGTTTACTTGCAGCAAACTGAATAATTGGTCGTTCCTGATCCGTATGGGTAAGTTGTTGGCATTTTGCTGATGTATAAAATTTTTCACACACAAATGTTGAATCCATGTATAAAAATACTGTGACTAGTGTAACTGCTAGAAAAATATAGAAACAGGCAATCACTTTATTTTTTTTATTCATGACTGAAAATTTTGTCCCTTTTCACTCCTTTAATCTTTTTCACATAATTGTAACTGTGAAATATGATTTGGTTTGAATAAATCATTAGAATTTACATATGTCTGGCGACCGCAAAAAATAGATTTTTTAAAAGGGTGCAATTTGATATAATGATGAACACATTAGTTTGTATCCCTGCATTTAATGAGGAAGGGGCTATAGGAAAATTGGTAAAAAAAACACTTTCTTATGTAGACTCTGTGGTTGTATGTGATGATGGTTCTTCAGATAATACAACAAAAGAGGCAGAAGATTCTGGTGCTCATGTAATAGTACATAATGAAAACAAAGGAAAGGGGTCAGCATTAAAATCATTATTTGAACATGCAAGACATTCTTCTGCTGATATTATTGTAACAATAGATGGGGATGGGCAATTTTTGCCTGAAGAAATAAAAAAGCTTACCAAACCAATTATTGAAAATATTTCAGACGTTGTAGTAGGTTATAGATTTGATGATGATACAGAAATGCCTTCGTATAGAAAGATAGGTAATAAAATTTTAGATCATGCAACAAATATTGTATCTAGTATTCCAATTCGGGATACACAAAGTGGGTTTCGCGCATATTCCAAAAAGGCAATTGAATTAATAGAATTTTCCAATGATGGGTTTACGGCAGATTCTGAAATTCTGATCAACGCATCAAAACATGATTTAAGAATTTCAGAAGAAAAAATTACTGTCATTTATGATACTGGGAGACGAACTTCAACAAAAAACCCAATTTTGCACGGTAGTGGTGTTTTAGGCTCATTAATTGAAATGATCCTCGTTAAACATCCCTTGAAATATCTTGGCATTCCTGGATTGATTATAATTTTTTGCGGCGTAATGCTTTCTTCTTACACCATTTCTGTTTTTAATGAAACACAACTTCTACCAATACCATTTGCTTTAGTTTCTGTTGGCATGCTTTTATTGGGATTTTTATTATTATTGTCATCTGGAATATTATTTGCTATAAACAGATCAGTTTTTCATAAATAATGTATTGTATATAAAATTAATTTAGATATGACTAATGACATTGTGAAAAAAATAACTGATTTGTATGAAGACATACTAAAACGTTCACCTGATAAAACAGGATTATACTATTTTGTCTCAAGAATAAACAAAAAACAATTAACAATTGAAGATGTTAAAAAAACTCTGAATGAATCTGATGAGGCAAAATCACTAAAAGAATACACTCACTATTCAGACAAGTATTGGAATGACTTGGAGGTAGTCGGGAAATACAAAAATAAACTTGCAACTGGGAATGAAAATGTTCATTGGATAGGCGACATTTTGAATCGGTTTAAAGAGTATCTGCCTTTTGATGATGTTTTAGTAGTTGGATGCGGTAATGGCTGGCTTGAAAGGCAACTATACGATTTAG
>Ga0310121_10000700_pt1 | contig 35976 bp, 24 predicted proteins | sample CB27_Tmax_986_MG_FD_203504 | JGI IMG/M metagenome (GOLD analysis project Ga0310121, IMG submission 203504) | Marine microbial communities from Western Arctic Ocean, Canada - CB27_Tmax_986 | ecosystem: Environmental > Aquatic > Marine > Oceanic | place: Canada: Western Arctic Ocean | collected...
CGTAGGAATAGGCAAAACGTACGTGCTCACCGAAAGCGTATCCCTTGGTGTCGGCGTACCGCGCGACGTCGAGCCAATGGCGGCCCCAGCGCTCGCCGTAGTGGGGTGATGCCAGCAGGCGGTCCAGTAGCCTGGAATTTGCAGCAGGTGATGGGTCGTGAAGATAGTCGGCGATTTCTTTGGGTGTAGGCGGCAGACCGATCAGATCGAATGTCAAGCGACGTAGCAGGGTGATCCGGTCCACCGGTGGAGAGGGACGCATGGCTACCTGCTCGAATTTGGACTGCACAAACAAATCGACTGGTGAAATGGCCCAGCTGCTGTCAGTCACGGCGGGGGGTGAGACTTGCTGCAGCGGTTGCAAGGACCAAAGATCTCCTCCAGGGGAAGAGTCGTCGCTGGCGTGAAGATTTGCAGCCACGAAGACCATCACAAACAACGCTGAACCAATGGAAAACGGCCGCTCGACTTGTGGAACTGGAAGAGCCATCGTGGCACTCTCTAACAAAAGGTTTGCGGAGAATTTCACAACAAAAAGGACCCATGCGTGAAGACCGTTCGGCTCTGAATTATAGCTTGCTGGCCCCCTGTTGGTCAACGATTTCAGTCGTCCGTTATCGTTCGTCGTCATTGTTTGGTGATCGTTTCATCCAGGTTAAGCAGGACACGCGCCACCGTGGTCCAGGCAGCCAGTTGGTGCAGTGTGGTTCCCTGTGGAACGTTCTCGCCGCCAGCGATTGCCAGGGCATCCAGGTTGTCGGTTTGCAGACGTCCTACCTGCTCTCTTAAAAAAAACAGCAGTTCGGAGATTTCAGCTTCATCGGGTGTACGGGTCAGACAGCGGCGAAATGCGTAACGGATGCGACCATCGTCGTCAGGGGGCCCCTCCCTGAGAACGCGGCCCGCCATCGTTCGGGCGGCTTCTGTGGTGCACTCGTCGTTTAATAAGACTAAAGCCTGCAAGGGCGTGTTGGAGCGACGCCTTTTAACCCGGCATGTGTTCCGGGGAGGCGCGTCGAAGGTAGCCAGGGCGGGGTGGGGTGCGGACCGTTTGCGAAAGATGTAAAGGCCCCGCCGGTAGCGGTTGCCATCCTGGTTGACTTTCCACCGTAATCCAGCAAATGCGACGTCCCCTCTGTCGAGATCGGCCCGAGGCGGAAAAAAACTGGGGCCGCCAATTTGACTGTTGAGCAAGCCACTTGCCTGCAGGGCAATGTCACGCACCGTTTCGGCGTCCACGCGTACCCGTGGACCTCGGGCCAGCCATTGGTTTTTAGGATCCCAGAGGGTGTCTTTGGAACCGAATACTGCCGATTGTCGATAGACCGCCGAGCTGGCGAGCAACCGGTGCATGGTCTTCAGGCTCCAGGCATTACGAAAGAATTCGGTCGCCAACCAGTCCAGCAACAAGGGATGGGTTGGAAGATCGCCCTGACTACCGAAGTCCTCGGTGGTTGTCACGATTCCCTGACCGAAAAACTGTTGCCAAGATTGATTCATGATGACACGCCCCACAAGCGGGTTCTGGGGGCTGACAAGCCAACGCGCCAGCGCCAACCGGTTGGGCGGCTCGCCTGCGGGCAGGGGGTGCAGAAGGTGAGGCACTTGGCCTTTCACGAGTTCACCGGGCTGTGAGAATTCGCCTCGATGATGGAAGTGTGTGGCTCGGTCATGTTTTCGTTCGGCGACGACCATCGTTGTGGGTAGCGGCGGCATTTGAGCGTGAAGTTCTCGGATGTTTTGGTTGCATTCAGCGAGTTCCGGTGTGACGGAAAGAAAATAACGACGTAACCGTTGCCGCTGGCCGGGCGACCAGTCTGCCGGCGCCGTCATCAGAAGATCCAGAATCTCACGTGAATGAACAGGCAGTACCAACGGTTTGTCGTCATCCGTCACGGAGAGTCGAAAACGTCCGAGCGACTGCTGGTGGATGAAATTCATCAGGTAAGTGACTTGTAGCTGGTCCTCATCCTGGAGGAGGAGAGGTTGCTTGCTGGCAAAGATTGCCCACTGGGCTTGGCCAATTTGATCATTGACTTGCCAGTGTGTGAGTCGGTCACCATCGATCGCCAACTCGACGGACCGTGTTTTGTGCTGGAGAGTTGCCAAAGGGTCTTTTAACCCCACCCGCCGCACCGCCGCACTTCCTCCGGCATTCTTTTGGGTCGCCAGGTCCACGACCAATTCACTGAGCGCAAAACTACCATCACCCATGAAGCTTCCGCGACCTGGTCCACCGCGCGGAAGTGCCGGATGCGGAAGAGCTTCCAGTAGAAATCCGGTGATGTTTTTATTGCCGGTCTTATAGATTACACGATACTCGTCGATCTCCGGACGGTCTCCGGTTGCCAGAATGGAATGATCTTCCAACGCAGAAAGGGTCGCGTTCATTTGCGAGACGAATTGGACAGGTTCCAACGTGGACCATCGATTGGCTGTCGCCGACTCCCGCTGATGCCACGCCGCGAATTTGCGCTCGATCTGTTGTGACCGCAGGTCCCTCTGCTTTTGTTCGCCGGACCTGTTGTGCAGAGGAAAGATCTTCTCACGGGATGCTTCCAAGCGGGAAATTTCAGCTTGCAACTCGCCGCGTTGCCGCAGGATCTCGGAGGCTGGTACGTCGAGAAACGGTTCGTCCATGTTGTTCAGCAAGGCGAAAAACCGCCAGTATTCCCGCTGAGAAATGGGATCGTACTTGTGGTTGTGGCACTGGGCGCAGGCAAAGGTCAGACCCAGAAAAATCGTCGCCGTGGTGTTGACTCGGTCGACGATCGATTCCCAGCGAAACTGTTCCCAATCGTGGCCGCCTTCCTCGTTAATGTACGTGTGCCGGTGGAATCCGGTGGCAATCCGTTGCCCAATGCTGGCATGGGGAAGCATGTCACCCGCGACTTGTTCAACGGCGAATTGATCGAAGGGCATGTCAGAATTGAGGGAATCGATCACCCAGTCACGGTAGGCCCAGATAGAACGGGCCCGGTCGCTTTCGTAACCGTTTGAATCGGCGTAGCGCACCGCATCCAGCCACCAAAGGGTCCAGCGCTCACCGTAATGTGGTGAAGCAAGTAGGCGGTCCAGGAGTTTCTGATAGGAATTTGGAGAACGATCCTGAGTCCAGTCGGTGATGGCTTGCGGCGACGGCGGTAAACCTGTCAGGTCAAGAGTCAGCCGGCGAAGTAATGTCAACCGGTCCGCTTCCCGGGCCGGCTGACGCCCTTTCTCTTCGAGCCTCGCCAGGATGAATGGATCAATCGGGTGACGAGACCATAAGCGGTCTTTCACCACCGGGGCGGACGGCCTTACCGGTGGTCGGAATGCCCAGTGGTCCTGTTGGGACAGGGCGCTGTTTGCCGCTGAAAAGTAGAATCCACCAAAGATCAGGATCACGGCCAGGGTGCGACCAGTGGACCCGGACCAACAACTCCCAGGACCGTCGACGCGGCTCTTTCGAAAACGGCAGAGAGACTTCATCATATTAAAAGTTTCTCCACCACGTTGCCGCTCACGTCAGTCAGACGAAAATCCCGTCCCTGGTATCTGAATGTCAAACGTTTGTGGTCCATTCCCAGCAGGTGTAACATCGTGGCGTGCAGGTCGTGCACGTGAACTGGATCTTCAACCGTGTAATATCCCATCTCGTCGGTTTGTCCGATGGTCTGACCCGGGGCAATACCACCACCGGCCAACCACATGCTGAAAGCGTCCGGATGATGGTCGCGTCCCAGTTTACGATTCAAGGCAGGATTATTTTCGACCATGGGCGTGCGTCCGAACTCCCCACCCCACACGACCAGTGTTTCGTCCAATAAACCGCGCTGCTTGAGATCCCTGACCAATGCCGCGGAAGGTCGATCGACTGCCGGACAGATGCCGCGAAGTCCGCCCACCACATCGGCGTGATGGTCCCATCCCTTATGGAAGAGGCAGATGAAGCGAACCCCGCGCTCGACAAGGCGACGCGCTAAAAGACAGTTTCTGGCAAAGGATGGTTTCTCGGAGTCGATCCCGTACATCTCAAACGTGGACTGGTTTTCCTGGTCCAGGTTGACCAGGTCTGGTGCGCTGACTTGCAGACGGAACGCCAGCTCATAGGCATTGATCCGACTGGCAATTTCCGGGTCGTTGAACCGCTCAAGTTGCCGGCGATTGAAGCGGTTGACCAGATCGATTGAACGCCTCTGAAGCTTCATATCGTACCCGGGCGGATTCTGCGTGTACAAAATCGGGTTGCCGCGCGAATGGAGTGAGACGCCCTGGTAGTCGGAAGGCAAAAACCCGCTGCCAAAACAGGCTGCTCCACCACTGATCCCTCCCGCAGAGTTCATTACTACAAACGCCGGCAGGTCCTGGTTCTCGCTGCCCAAACCATAGGTGACCCAGGCACCCAGACTTGGCTTTCCCAGTTGTAGATGTCCCGTTTGCATGAAGATTTGAGCGGGCGCATGATTGAAGGCGTTCGTGTGAAGCGACCGAACGATGGTCAGGTCGTCGGCAATGCCTGCCAGATGTGGCAACAGCTCCGACAGTTCGGCACCGGAATCTCCGTACCTTGCAAACTTCAACGGAGAAGACATCAGAGCCGCGTCTCTCTCGATAAACGGCAAGTCCTTACCTGCGATTATTTCAGGTGGGACCGGTTGTCCATCATACTTGCGCAAAGTTGGTTTGTAGTCAAAGAGGTCCAGATGGCTGGGGCCGCCAGCCATAAAAAGAAAAATCACCTGCTTTGCTTTTGCCCGAAAATGTGGCATTCTGGGTGCCATCGGGTCGGTTCGTTCCTCGGCAGCAGCTCGCTGACAAAGGTCTGCACCCAATAGAGAAGTGAGCGCAACTTTGCCAAGTCCGACACCACATTGTTCGAAGAAGAAGCGGCGCGCGGTGAGGGGATAGAGAGGAGGAGTCATTTGTTTTTCTAACCCAGTGTGCGTTTCTTTTATTGTGGATGCTGCCGGTGCATTTTTCAACTGGCGTCTGCATAATCGGTAATCTATAACTGGGCCTGGCAACTCGTTCGAATGGCTTTCCAGGTGTCCGTTTCATTCAGAAAGTAAAACCCATGCTGCTTAGACCATCGCCCGTTTTTGTCGTCAGTCTGTTACTTGTGGAATTGTCCGCTGCGTACTCCGCGGACGTTGCACTTGTACAACCAGAAGTGGTTGGACTTTCCGCGACTCGCCTGGACCGTATCACTCAACAGTTGGAAAAACTCGTCGAAACCGAGCAATTGGCTGGTGGCGTGACTCTAGTGGCGAGGCGAGGACAAGTCGCACATTTGACGGCCGTCGGGTGGCAAGATAAGGAAAACCACATCCCGATGCGACAAGACGCCATCTTTCGCATTGCTTCCATGTCGAAGGCGATTACCAGCGTGGCTGCAATGCTGCTTTATGAGGAAGGTCATTTTCGGTTGACCGACCCGGTAGCCAACTTTATTCCCGAGTTTAGCCAGATGCGAGTGCTTGCCGAATCAGAAGCTGGTTCAGGCGAAGTGAACACAGTGGCTGCCAAACGGGAGATAACGATTCATGACCTGCTCACACATACCTCGGGCATTGTCTATCAGTCAAATACCGAACTGGGTGAACAGTACAACAGGGCGGGGATCCCAACTGGACTGCTGGAAGATTCACGAACGATCGGAGAGAACGTGCGGGCTTTGGCGGCCATCCCCTTGTTACATCAACCCGGGGAGCGATTCACCTATGGACTGAACACGGATGTCCTGGGTCGTGTGATTGAGGTTGTCTCCGGGTTGCCCTTGGATCAGTTTCTTCAAGAGCGACTTTTTGGGCCTCTACAAATGGCCAGCACTCGATTTTTTATTGACGAGAAGGATGCGGGCCGCCTGGCAACGGTGTACGCGCGTCAGGAAGGAAAGCTGCAACGCGAAACTCGCCAGAAAATTGACGATACGGGTATGATCTACAGCACTAGCTATCCGGTGCAGGGTTCGGGATATTTTTCAGGCGGTGCAGGACTTTGTTCTACCGCGATGGATTACTACCGATTCTGCCAGATGTTATTGGATAACGGTCGTGCAGGTCATAGTCGTATCCTCAGTCGTAAAACGGTCGAGTTGATGACAACCGAACACGTGTCCTTCGATCCCGAGGATCTGGGCACCCGTTTTGCAGGATTTGGCCTGGGGTTCCAGGTTCGCCGCCGACTGGGATTGGCGGCCGAACTTGGTTCACAGGGTAGCTATGGATGGGGCGGATTTTTTTACACGGTATTTCTGATTGATCCGCAAGAGGAGTTGATCATGGTCTCGCTGGCCCAGCTTCATCCTTCAGGCGGACTGGACTGGAACAGCCGTTTTCCGACACTCGTGTATCAGGCCATCGACGACTAGGGGGCGATACAACGGTCCGCTGGCGCAGAAAGCTCAGTGTCGCAGTGGGTTGGCAACCTGCCTCCTGAAACCGAGAAGTAGCATGCAGCGATTCGAGTCAAGGACGCCAGAGATGCAGTTGGACAGAGAACAACGCCGACAATTCGATGAACAGGGATTTCTTTTCTTTCCCGCCCTCTTTTCCAGCGATGAAGTTTCAATTCTGCAAACGGCAGCTGCACAAATCATGCAGCAAAATGGACCTCACGTGGTACGCGGTCCCGACACCAATGCGGTTCGGGTGGCTTACGGCGCCCATCTCACCGACGAGACGTTTCAGCGATTGGGACGGCACCCGCGAATCATCGGACTGGCTGAGCAACTGTTGGACAACCAGGTTTACGTTCATCAAAGTCGTCTAAATCCCAAAGTTGCCTTCCAGGGAGACCTTTGGACCTGGCATCAGGACTTTGCTACCTGGCACGATCGGGATGGCCTGCAAGAACCACACGCTCTCATGATCGCCGTCTTTCTGGAAGACGCCACGGAATCGAATGGACCGTTGATGGTGATCCCCGGGTCACATCGTCACGGGTTAATTCACGAAGCGATCGACAATCAAGAGGCGGAGGGCTACACGCTGTTTGAAATCTCAGCCGATACGATTTCGCGGTTGGCAGCGGAAGGTGTTATCCATTCACAAATGGGCGTTGCCGGATCGGTGCTGATTTGTCACAGCAATATCGTGCACGGTTCGACGACCAATATCACTCCCTGGCCGCGCACGATCTTTTTTATTAACGTTGCTGCGGTTGACAACCCACCCACCAAATTTCAGCGCGCCGAATACCATTGTGCGCGGGACTGTTCAGGAGTTGTGCCCCTTGCTGACGACTGCCTTCAGGAGCTGACCCGCACTCGCAGTTAAACCGGGCGGGTGGCTGGTGGGAAAAAAATCTGGACTGTTTCCACCGGTGAAGTATGGCCAATATTTTTTACGACGTCGGCAACACTGGCTAAATGCGCGTGGACTGAAATCAACCCTTGACCGGTTCGCTGCCGGCAATGGAGGTGCGATGCATCACTCGGCGCTCGCTGCCGTGGTCGAACGGTTCTACAACGTGTATGACCCAGCGATTGTCCCACATCAGGACGTCGTGGGGACGCCAGCGGTGCCGATAGTGGCCCAGGCCATCAGATCGTCGATGAGCTGTCTGCTTTCCTGTTCACCGAGGCCGATGATCCGCTCCATGTAGGTCGCACTGACATAAAGTGAACGACGACCATCCGCATGATGGCGTATCAGAGGATGATCGACCGGAGGTACCTTGGCGGCCTCGTTCCGTTCCATGGGTGGCAGATTCCTCTGTTGACGGGAGTAAAGGAAACTGTGCCTCGCCTTGAGACCGGCGATTCTATTTTTGAGTGGTTGAGGCATCTGCTCGTAGGCCTCGTACATGTTCGAGAACAAAGTGTCGCCTCCTTTTTTGACCACTTCGATGGCGTGCAGGACCGCTCCCTTGCTTGGAATCTTGCGGTAACTGCTGTCGGTGTGCCACACCCAGATTAAAGTGCTGTATTTGGCCGCTTCCGTGTCAAGTGGCCGGATTCTGTTGTCCTCTCCCACATTCGTCACGCGAAAAATTTCGGGGACTTGAGAAAAGCGATTGTCGGCCTGGGGAAAAATTTCTAAGTCGCCAAAATTGCGGCTGAAGTCAACTTGCTGTTTGTCGGTGATCGGCTGCTGTCGAAAGATGAGCACACCGTACTTCTGCCAGGCGGCGTCAATTGCGCTCAGCGCATTAGCGTCTAGCGGTTTGTTCAGACGCACGCCGGTTACTTCTGCTGCGATAAATGGATGTAAACGTTTTATGCCAATTGACATTTCAAGCGTGAATCTTGTGTTCCGCGATAGTATCTGTCAGTCCAATCGGTGGCCGTTGTGATTCTAACAGAAGAAAGTTGGCGATGAACCACGGGGATTGAGAGGCTCTGAAGTGATGACGTGTGGTCAGAATACCTTGAGTAGAACTTGGCGGAGGCGTGACGAGCAAAACGGTTTGTTACGTTCGGCCCGCGTGCCTTTGACCCAAGGTGCCTACGCCCACTACCAGTCCCCGGAGTTCCTGGTTACTTTTCCGCTTCCCTACGAAAAGACTCAGCAGAAAACCGATTGAGAGTGTTCCTGCCACACCGAGGGTGAGCGGCCAAACGGCGTTAAGCCGTGTTTGCCAGGGCCACAGTCCCCAGTCAGCTCCGAAGGCAAGCCAGATGGTCAACAAGGTTCCCAGGGCCAATGCCCACAAGGCGGCCGTGGCCGTACAGCGTCGGGTTAACATGCCAAGCAGAAAAACACTCATCAGAGGTCCGCCGAAGGTGTTCACGACGCGAACCATGATGTCAAAAATGCTTCCCAACGTCGACACCCATAAGGCAAAGCCGGTGGCTGCCACGCCAATGACCATCACCAGCAATCTGCTCAGCTTCAGTTCATCGGCTTCTCCCAGGGTGCCGAGGTCCTTGTTGCAGAGGCGCGCCCAAGCATGCTGACCCCAGTTCCAGCGACGATAAACATCGGTCACCAACAGGGTGGCGATGGAGTTCAGCCCGGAGTCCATCGACGACATGGAAGCAGCTAACAGCGCTGCGAATATCAGGCCGGCTACCCCGGCTGGCAAAATATTCACGATGAACTGCGGCATCAGTTCGTCGGGTTGCAGGTCGAGTGGCTTGTCGAGATAGTAGATCGAGAGGGCCATGCCGACGTAGACCAGCAAAGGAAAAACGACGCTTACCGAAAGGCAGTTCAGTACAAATGACCGTTGAGCTTCCGAAGTATTCTTCGTTGTCAAATAACGCTGCGCGGTAATTTGGTCTGCTACAAAGAAAGACAAGGGAGCTAAAAAAGCGTGGGGAACCATGGCCCACACCAGCCACTTTTCCTCCCAGAATGACGAATGGTCTTCCCAGTTGAATTGAAAAATTTGGGTACGGCCCAGTTCTTCGGCAGCTGCCCAGATACGAGTTGCGCCACCTGGAACGTTTACCCAGATGCCGCCAATGATCAACACCAAGCCTGCCAACATGATCAGGGTTTGAATCACGTCGGTCCAAATCACTGCTTTCATGCCCCCCAGGTAGGTGTAGAGTGTGCTCACCGCGCCCAGAATCACGAGCAGGATAGGTAGACTGATTTTCAAGTCCGCTCCTACCACCAGAACCTTGCACGGTGCGTAGAGAACTCCACCAAGCCAGAGTAACCGCCAGACAATAAAACACACACTGCTTGCTCCCCGTGTTTTGGGATCGAACCGGAGTTCAAGATACTCGTAGATCGAGTACATCCCCAGGTTACGATAGAGCGGAAGAACGACCAGCAGCATAAGGGGCAGGGTGAGCCAGATCGTCAGTGGCCAGATCAGCAACTTCAGACCGACTTGGGAAGCCTCTGCAGGAGCCCCCGTGTAACTGAGTGCCGAAAGCAACGTGGCCATGATACTCAGGCCGACCGGAAACCACCCCATGGACTGCCCGGCCAGAAAGAAATCACGGTTCGTGTGCTGCTGACGGCTGAAACAAGCCCCCAGGACGATCATCATCAGCAGATAGCCTATGAGGACGCCGTAATCGAGTGGAGTAAAGGCAAGCAACATATGTCTATTCCTCAGCAGAAGGAATCAACCCGTCCGTTGGCAACGCGGTGAAAATATCGTTGACAATCACTTGTTACAGCCGAGTGGCACAATCCGGATCTGGACTACATTCGTTCGTTCAGAAAGTTACCGACTTTCCATCGTAGCGAGTGGCAGCGATCAGCTGGAAACGTCCACATCGCGAGCTTCATCCCGTTGTCATTGTGACTTGCAGTTGGTGGCGATTCCTGGTATCTGGTCCACGTCACCATCGGTCTTATTCCCCGACTGGTTTTCCGGAAACCATATTTCTGGCAACCCTCGGGATTTCACTGAAGACTGGAATCTCCCCGTCCACCTGCGAATACCACCCAAAGTTTAACCAGTATCGCACTGCGCAAAAGGTCACTAGCCGACAAGTTGGACGTGGAAAACGTAAATCCAAGGCGGGCTTGTGGATCACCGGTTGTAGTTTTGTCTGGAACGGGTTCATGAAATCGAGATGGCCCCCCACATTTAAGAGCGGGCCATTCGATTGTAGGATAAATTCTCGCTGAAATTTTCGAGAGAAAAGGTGACGCCGTCATTGGGTGGGGTTCGTCAGTTCTGCGAAATGTCGGGACAGACGCGGATTTTCGGATAATTATTTAACGTTTTTGGCGAGGTTGGGATGTCGTCATGACGAGGCCCGGACCACTATGATAGACGATTGGAAGGACAAGAATCATCAACGCGAAAGGAGCCATCAGGATGCAACGTAGAGAGTTCTTGAAAGGTGCGGCCTACACGGGAGGAGTGGCTGCTGTTACGGCCGCATCCGCTCGACGTGTCTATGGCGCCAATTCCCGTGTCAACGTTGCGCTGATCGGATGCGGGAGTCGGGGAGTCTCCGTGGCCGAGTCGATACAGGCAGTCGACGGTGTGGAGTATGTTGCGGTCTGTGATGTCTACCAGACACACGCCTTGAAAGCAAAAAAACAGTTGGGAGAAACGGCCATCGTCCAGCCGGATTTCAGGCGAGTGTTGGAAATGAAGGAGGTGGATGCTGTGCACATTGCCACACCAGATCACTGGCACGCCATACCGACGGTGATGGCACTGGCGGCTGGCAAGCATGTCTACGTTGAAAAGCCGCACGGGCACAACATTCGCGAAGGTCGGGCCATGGTAAAAGCGGCCGAGGAAAATCCGCAGTTAGTCTTTTTGACCGGAACACAACATCGATCGGCACCGCACATTGCGGAAGCTGCCGAAATGGTGCGGACCGGCCAAATCAGAGACATCCACTACGTGCAGGTCTGGAACTACTACAACTTGATGCCTGCTGGCATTGGAACGCTGCCTGATACCGATCCTCCCCTGGGTGCCGATTGGGAGTTTTTCCTTGGTCCGGCGCCATGGGTTCCGTTCAATGAAAATCGTTTTGTCGGCACCTACCGTCATTTTACCGACTATGCTGGTGGCTGGATTACCGACTTTGGTGTACATCGTTTTGACAGCGTACACCAAATCATGGGGGCAGACGCTCCCATGACGATTAACTCCTCCGGTGGACGGTTTGCGATGGAGGGAATGAGCGAGCACCCTGACGTGCTGCAGGTAACCTATGAGTATCCGAACTTCATCATGTCGTACGAGACACTGAACACCAACGGATTTGGTTCGATGGGCCGCCTCACACCAGGGATTACACACCACAGTGCGGGAGCCAAGGAAAACCGCCCTAACGGGATGGCATTCTTCGGAAGCAATGCGACCATGATCGTCGACCGGCGAGCGATCGAAATTATTCCAGAACCGTTGCCTACCCGGCGCGGTCCGGGGATCATTACTCCCAAGTCGACTCGGCCGAATTTGGATCGGATAGCGAAGGACGCGGAGGAGCCGAGTGCTCTTCATGCACAACATTTTGTCCGCTGTGTCCGCGGAGTCGAGAAGCCGCGCTGCGACGCGGTGGTCGGGCACCAGGGTAGCAACGTTGCGCATCTGGGTAACATCTCCTACCGAGTCGGGCGCAAACTGCACTGGGATGCGGATCGGGAACTGATTTGTGACGACCCGGAAGCAACGGCGCTGCTTGGCAGGAAAGCTCGGGCACCGTGGGACATGATCACAACCTAGTCAATCAAAACAATGATTTTCCGTCAGCGTGTGATAAGATATGATCGACCTGACGAAATGTGGGGGGAAGTGGTTTCTCGATCGTGTGAATCCGACTTTGCCCGCCCGTTTACGCAGCCTCGATTTGTCGATCGGTTGGTTCTGATAGTTCGACATCATCCGGCCTGCTGTTGGACACGCGAGTTGGTGTCTTTGGGTTGGCGACGTCTGTCTGTTGGAACTGTGCGTGCAAGCATCTCCCGAACTTCCTGGTAGTAAGCAGATATGCATCGATTCATTGTCTCCAAAGTTTTTACCGTTTGTTGGTGTGTCTTTTTCTGGGCCTTAAGTGTTGAGATCGGAGCGCCACGCGCTGGTGAACTTGAGGCTCCCCTGGAGATTGGTTCTCAGCGAGAGATTTTTGTCGACAGATATCTGATCGATCAATTGGATGGATGCCACCTGCAACTGCACCGTCCGCAACCGGCAGAAATTGTCCTGCGCCATGACCGCCCCTGGGAAAAGCGTCTGCACTACGCGTTGAACGTGCATTATGACGGCCAGCGGTACCGCATGTATTACAGCGCAAATAATTTGTTGTGTTACGCGGAGAGTTGGGATGGAATCCATTTCATCAAACCCCAGTTGGGACTTGTCGAACTTGATGGCAGTCGGGAGAACAACCTTGTCGGTACAACAGGAGGTCAACCGATCGTTGACCAAACCATGCCCCTCCCCGAAGTGTTCCTCGACAGGCGGCCCGGAGTTTCGGCGGAGGAACGTTTCAAAGCTTATTCACTCATTCACGAGGATCGAAGCGGCGCTACGATGGGAGGCTGGGTTTCCAAAAATGGTTGGAGCTATCGTGCCGTGCAGCAGCAGCCACTCCTTCAAGCCGATGTGCGCGGTGCGTACGACGGTTGGGACACGATGTTCTGGTCGGAAGCCGAGAACTGTTATGTGACGTACTTCCGTTATCGTTATTTCAAACCGGTGGCTGATGACGTGGGAATACGAGCGGTGGCCCGCATGACATCGAAGGACTTCTTCCACTGGTCCCGGGTGACGCCGATGCATTTTGACGATCGAGGACCGGAGCCTCCCCACCACATCTACAACAACCAGACCGAGCCTTACTTCCGTGCACCGCACATCTACCTGGCGACCCCGGCGCGCCTGATGGAGGGTCGACGTGCCCTGACTGGCAAACAAGTGGAAGCGGCCAATTTTGATATAACGTACGAGTCCTCCGGAGGTCGCGAACACCTCTACCGTGACATAGCGGATACGGTTCTTTTCTCGACTCGAGCCGCAACGACAGGTTACGATCTGACATTCAAGGAGGCACTGGTACGACCAGGACTTGGATCCCAGAATTGGGTCAACCGTTCCAATTTTTCGGTTCGCGGCATCGTTCCTACGGGTGATCGAGAGATGTCAATCTACGTCAACCGCCATGCTCAGCAAAAATCATGTCATGTACAGCGCTATCGTATCCGTTTGGACGGGTTTGCATCACTGCATGCCCCTTTTGCGGGTGGCGAAATGATCACCAAACCACTGACGTTTGCGGGCAAAGCACTGGAACTGAATTATGCCACGTCGGCTGCGGGCAGCCTGCGGGTGGAAATCCAGGATGCGGTTGGAAATCCGCTACCAGGGTACGGTTTGGGTGACTCGGAAAATGTTGTCGGCGACAACGTGGAACGCGTGGTTCATTGGAACAACAAGAGTGATCTGCAAATGCTTGCCGGCCACCCTATCCGGTTACGGTTCGTGCTTCAAGACGCGGACCTCTACGCATTGCGCTTTCGCCCCTAACCAGAGACCGGTTCCCCGGTGTCGCAGTGACACGGTCTCTGATACGGTGGTTTTTGGAACGGGAGAAAGAGGAAATATCGGGTCTTAACCAAGGAGCAACCAACATGGCAAAAATTTACTATGACAAAGACGTGAAACTGACTCCGTTACGAAAGAAGACCATCGCAATTATCGGCTATGGCAACCAGGGCCGCGCCCAGGGCCTGAATATTCGTGACAGTGGGTACGAGGTGATTGTCGGAAACCGCCGCGACGCCTACTTCCGTGAGGCAGAAAAGGATGGTCTCCCGGTGTACACCATTGCCGAGGCAGTCAAGCGAGCGGATATCCTGATTTTTTCGATTCCCGATGAGATCCAGGAGCAAATCTACAAGCGTCAGATTGAACCTCATCTGCGCGCCGGCCAGGTTTTGGATTTCGCCAGCAGTTACGGAATCCGTTTCAAGAGCATTGTGCCCCCCAAGGACATTGATGTGATCATGATGTCGCCTCGTGCCATGGGCATCTCGGTGCGGGAATCCTATGTGGACGGAAAAGGTCTTCCCGGTTTTGTCGCCGTCGATCAGGATGCTTCAGGAAAAGCGCTCCAGATCGCATTGGCCCTGGCGAAGGCAGTAGGCTGTACGCGGGCCGGCGTTCTGGAATGCACCTTTGACGACGAAGCCTGTGTGAATTTGTTCGGAGAACAGGCGCTGTGGCCCTTACTCACGCAGGCCTTGGTGCTGTCCTACGAGGTCCTGGTCGAGGCGGGTATTCCAGCAGAAGTCGTTCTTCTGGAGATGTACGCTTCTGGTGAAGCATCGGAGGTGTTTCGCAAGATGGCATTTGAGGGCATGTTCAAACAGATGCACTACCATTCACCAACTTCTCAATACGGTACGCTGACGCGGGCCGAAACGTTGCCGCTTCGAGAGATGAAAAAGCGGATGAAGCAGGTACTGCGGGGCATCCGCAGCGGAGACTTTGCCAAGGAATGGGCTCAGGAGCAGGCGCAAGGCTATGCCCAACTGAAGAAACTGAAGAAAAAAGTAAACCAACATCCTCTCAACAAAACCGAGAAGAAGGTGGCGCCGTTGTCAAGTTCGGCCGCCAATTTCAGTACCTCGTAAGTCACACCCGGCAGGCGGAAAAATCGCAGGCAAGCGACGCTGCAAAATCCCGGGACAGGTGGGTTGTCTTATCGTCGAGGTACGACCGGCAACTTCAGTTGTGATGGAAACTGGCGAGTGTGGTGAATGGTTTGGTGAGCAACGCGAATCCGGGTTTCCGTGACAAGATCCCCGCCCGTGTTCAGGTTTCGGTCAAAGCGAGGGAAGTTGGACGAGGAGATCTCGACGCGTAAGGAGTGGCCCCGGCGGAACACATTGCCGACCACTCCCAAATGGATTGTATACTCCAGAACAGCGCCCGGCTCGATCAGCTGCGGTTGGGAAAGGCTCTCGCGGAAACGTGCCCGGAGGATACCGTCGCACAGGTTCATGGCATATCCGGAGGGAAAGACATCCACTAATTTGGCGGTCCAATCGGTGTCGGGGCCATCGCTGGCGGCAAACAGCGTCAGCTGAATTTGGCCCGTCACTTCGAAATCGTCGTCAAATGGTTCACTGGTGTAGCACAAGACGTCAGTCCGCATTTCGACACCTCTTTGATCGTACGGTCCCCAGGGAACGATTTCCGGCGAGCAGCAGTTGTTGCCTCCCACCGTCTGTACTGGATGTTGCGGGTCGTAGACAAACTCGTCCGGCGACTCCTCGTCGGGAGCTTGGCGGGACAATCGACCGTCACCACGAAGTGTGTTGGCATGGCCCTGTGAGTGCAGGTACCACGACTGCCAGTCAGTGCGTGCCAGCGGCCATTCGTCTTCGTCACGCCACTGGCCAGTGCCCATGATGAACAGACGAAGCGGTGGCTCAGTGGTGATGCCATTATCGACACCCTTGAGCCAGTGGTCGAACCAGCGGATCTCCCAACCCTCTAAATCGATCATCGAGTGTGCACCAAAGTCGATGTCCCCGACGCACGTGCGGCGACTCAATTGATGCGGCCATGGACCCACGATCAGTTTGCTTTGCCGGGCTTGCGGGGTGCCGCCCCGCTCGCGCATGCCGACAAAATTATCAAACGTATCGCTGGCATACAGGTCGTACCAACCACCCATGATCAGCGCTGGCACGGCGATTTGCTCATACTGTTTCTCTCCGTTGATCGCTTCCCAGTACTCGTCATCGGTGCGGTGTTCCATCCAGTCCTGCCAGAAAGGCATGTTGCCGCCATTTTGCTCGATCATTTCAGAGATGGGCAGTGTGCGAAAGGCCTCGGTCCAGTGGTGCTGCGCGATGCTTTGGGCAGTGTGCGCGCTGGTGCGCATGCCCCATGTCATGAGTACATTCAGTTGGAAAGCACCGCCCGGATAGAACAGTCCACGATAGTAGTCGTTGCACATGACCTGCGGACAAATACAGGTCAGATGTTCACTGCGGTGTGGTGCACTGAGCCACTGCACACAACCGAGATAGGACCCACCTGTCATGCCTATTTTTCCATCACTCCATGGCTGCCGGCCGATCCATTGTTGTGTGTCAAATCCATCCGCACCTTCCTGATGAAACGGGTAGTAGGTGCCATCAGAATCCCAGCGGCCTCGCACATCCTGTACAACGCAGGCGTATCCCTGATTCGCCAGGCGCCGGGACTTGGTGATCAGGTCCTCCAGATTATTGCTGTAGGGTGTCCGCAGGAGTACCGTCGGAAACGGTCCCGTGGCCTTGGGCAAGTAAATGTCGGCGGATAGCTGGACGCCATCGCGCATGGGAGTTTTCACATCCAAGCAGACCTGGACATCATAGTGATGTTGCATGGCGATCTCTTTGTGATTTGAAGTGAAAGTGGCGCAGACAGAACCCGGATTGGATGGAAGTGTGCGCCGCCACTTGCAGCGGTGTGATTAAATCGTTCAACCCTTGGTTGCAAGTTGCCCAGCAAGTGGACTCTGCAGGGCTCCGCTTCGGACGAGCACATCAAATTCGGCTGAAGAGGCAGCTACCGGACGATTGGTATCAGGATACTCTGGGAATCAGATCGTGTTATCCACAAGGTGTCAAGGGATCCATTCAGCAACTCGGTTCTGCTGGGTTCCGGCTGAAAATCTATCGATTCAGAGCTGCAAACTTGCCGCCACTGCGCCAGCAGGCTACCTTGAGGGCTCTCGGGGGACGCAGAGCGGAAAATCCAAAACTCGATTTACCACCCTTTCAAGAAGATTTAGTGATTCGTGTAACAAAGTATTGAAGGCTAGGTCTCCGTCTTTCGCGGCCGGGTCCCGTGACCAGCCTCTTGTCCTTCGAGGTCACATCTCGATGTTGTGTACGGGTAAATCGTAACGTCTATCCGACCGGGCTTTATTCATGAGCACTCCTCCACAAGAACTGCCATCGGACGAGCCGTATCGACCAAGTGATCGAGTTGCCGTCGCGCGAGGCGCGATTGGTCGAGTTTCAACGATTCTCGCTCAACTTGAAGCCAGGTCTCTCTTTCTTGTGGCCGACGAGACGGCATATCGCAACTCGGGCGCCGAGGAGTTGCTCGAGTCGGAATTATCGACCCGCCAGGTGGAGCGATTCACACACTTTCAATGCGATCCCAAGCTATCCGATGTCGAGCGCGGGATTCAATGTTTTCGCAAGACCCATGTCGACGCGGTTCTGGCGATTGGTGGTGGGTCTGCATTGGACATGGCAAAACTCGTCAGCAATCTGGGCATGCAACAAGAACAGCCAGAGCAACTGATTCGGGGAAAGGCCCGACTGTTACACGACGGTCCACCGCTGATCGCTTTGCCGACGACCGCCGGGACAGGCAGTGAGGCGACACATTTCGCCGTCTGTTATATGGATGGAGAAAAATTTTCCCTGGCGCACCATTTCTTGTTGCCCGAGTTCGCCATTCTGGATCCCCAGCTGACGGACAATTTGCCACCGCAGTTGACCGCTTCCAGTGGATTAGATGCTTTTTGTCAAGCGGTCGAGTCGTTATGGGCCGTTGATTCAAATGAGGTGTCGGTCCAGTATGCAAGCGAAGCCGTGCGACTGGCTTTTGATCACCTCGCTGCGGCAGTCCACGAGCCGGCACCTGCGATTCGTACCGCCATGTGCCGGGCGGCTCACCTGGCGGGTCAGGCAATCAACATCAGTAAGACGACCGCTTCGCACGCTATCTCCTATGCAATCAGCATGCAGGCCGGAGTTCCTCACGGGATGGCTGTTGCGATGACATTGGCCCCCGTCCTGTTGTACAATGCGGAGACGAGTGCTACGGATTGTGTCGATCCGTGCGGCGCAGAACATGTCAGATCTCGCATCGGCCTAATTCTTCAGCTCCTCGGCAGCAGTACGCCACTCGAGGCAGCGAAGAAGATTGAAAAGTTGGTGAGTGCTGTCGGTGGGCCTACACGATTGAGTGAGATCGGCATGGGTAGCGACGCGGAAGTCGAAATGTTGGTCCGCAGCGTGAACACGGAGCGACTATCGAACAACCCGCGGCGCGTCACGCCCGATGACCTGCGACGGTTGTTGGAAAGTGTCCGTTATTAGCGCCCGTCTATTTTGACTCGAGGTCGCTTTGCCCACGAAATTGTGAATGTTGTGACAACGAATCGTCGTAGGGAGTGATTCATTTTAAGCCATGAAAAAAAACAACCGGTCGTTCCAGTATCGTGGATTGTTGCGGGCTGTCATTTTTGACCTGGCGGGGACGGTGGTGGACTACGGAAGCTGTGCTCCCGCTGCTGCATTTGTTGCGGTCTTCAAAAATTTCGATGTCGAAATTACGACGGATAACGCTCGTGAACCGATGGGCCGGGCTAAACGGGACCACATTGCGGAGATTCTGAAAATGCCTTCCGTGGTCCAAGCCTGGCACAGCGCTCATGGTACGGTTCCCGACGAGAGCCACGTTGAGAAGATCTACGAACGATTCCTACCCATTCAGTCCGATTGTCTGAAAAACAATAGTCGACTGATTCCCGGCACTACTGAGACGGTTGCTGCCTGCCGGTCGCTCGGCCTGAAAATCGGAGCCAGTACGGGTTACGATCGGGCGCTGATGCAAATCGTTGAGCCGCTGGTCAGAGGTCAAGGATTCGAGCCGGATTGCATGCTCTGTGCCGATGATGTTGAAGTCGGACGGCCGGCACCCTGGATGTGTCTCGAAAACGCTCGACGCATGGATGTCCATCCGATGGCAGCCATCGTCAAGGTCGATGACACACCCGTTGGAATCCAGGCAGGACGTAACGCGGGAATGTGGTCGGTCGGGATTTCCAAGAGTGGAAATCTGGTGGGGTTCAACGCCGAAGATGTCCAAAGCGTCGAGCCGACTGAGTTGCAGCGGCGGGTCGAGACGGCTGAGGAAACACTGTTTGCCGCGGGGGCGCACTACGTGATCGACACGATTGCCGAACTGCCCGAGGTGTTGGACGATTTACAGTCCCGTTTGGTCGCAGGGGAAGGACCCTGAACGTGTCATCGCCCGTCTCGGTTGTATGGCTGCCTGTCTCTGGCCGTTCAAAAGAGGTCGAATTGTACTAATATTTAGCAAGAATGAAGTGCCGGACGAACGATCAACTCCGAGAGTAATGCATCGTCGAGGAGAGAAATTATGCTTCAGTTACGAAACACTGGTATCCTGTGTAAAGTGTTAGCAACGCTCATGGCGTTGGCTTTTTGCTGCGAGCTGTACGCTGTAGAAGCGAAACTGGAACCTTCCCAGGCGACGGTCGATACGGAACGCGATCTCCACTGGTATGACGGTCGGACGATTGGGATCGAAGGAAAAGCGTGGAACGACACGGCCACGTTTTACAATCGCTTACCCGCGAGAGCTGAAAAAGCAGTGCGTCCGAGTGTGTGGTCACTTAGTCAACAGTCAGCCGGCCTGTGCCTGAGGTTTGTAACGGACGCAACAACAATCCATACGCGATGGGCGCTGACTTCAGAAAGATTGGCGATGCCGCACATGCCGGCCACCGGTGTTAGTGGAGTTGATCTTTATGTGAGGACAAATTCGAAATGGCGCTGGCTTGCGGTGGGCCGGCCGGAACGGCAAACGAATTCATTGCAACTTGTCCGCGACTTGCCAGTTGGAAAGCGTGAGTATCTGCTCTATTTGCCGTTATACAACGGAATTCATTCGGTTGAAGTGGGAGTTCCCACGGTCGCGAGCCTGTGGCAAAAGAGTCTGGATGGTGAAGCCCGCAAGCCACTTGTATTTTGGGGGACGTCTATCACACAAGGAGGTTGTGCGTCGCGCCCAGGGATGGTGCACACGGCAATTCTAGGGCGTCGTTTCGGTCGAACCGTGGTCAATCTGGGTTTCTCAGGTAATGGAAAAATGGAACCGGAAGTCGCTCAACTGATGTCGGAAATCGACGCCGCGATTTATGTGATTGACTGTCTTCCCAATTTGAACCATGTAGAAGTCACCCAGCGGGTGGAACCGCTGGTAACAATTTTGCGCCAAACTCGTCAGGAGACCCCGATTCTACTTGTCGAAGGTCGTACCTACGCGGATGCGTTTCTTGTCGAAGGCAATGCCCAGCGCAACAAGTCCAATCGTGCTGCCCTGCGAGAAGCTTACCAACGGATGCAGTCCGCGGGGATCTCGGATCTGCATTATCTGGAGGGCAATTCCCTGCTCGGCCAGGACGGTGAAGACACGGTCGACGGTTCACATCCCACGGATCTTGGATTTGTCCGGCAAGCCGACACATTTGAAGTGGCCCTTCGGCAGATTCTGGATCCCACCCACCCACCACTGCGCTGGTGGAAAGGAAATCTGCATACGCACACGCTGTGGAGTGATGGTAACGATTTTCCCGAAATGGTTGCCGATTGGTATCTCCGCCACGGATACAACTTTCTGGCCCTGTCGGACCACAACCTACTCAGCCAGGGTGTTCGCTGGATGAACATCGAGGAGGTTGAGAAACGTAATGGTCAGAGAGCGCTTAAAAAATATCTCCGCCGTTTTGGAAAACACTGGGTGGAAACACGGGGCGAACGCGAGCAAGGTACGTTCGAAGTACGATTGAAGCCGCTGGAGGAGGTTCAAGCGCTGGTCGAGAGCCGGGGCCAGTTCCTCATGATCCAATCGGAAGAGATCACCGACCGGGGCGCTCATATCAATGCCACCAACATTGCTGAAGCCATTCAGCCACAAGGTGGTGATAGCGTACGGGAGACGATTCAAAATAATTTACGGGCCGTGGCGGCCCAATCAAAAAGACTGGGGCGCACGATCATTCCGCACCTGAACCACCCCAACCTGGGGGATCAGGGGATCTCGGCCGAAGAGTTGGCCGCCCTGATCCAGGATGAATTTTTCGAGGTTTTCAACGGAGTTTCAGAGGACGGTGATTTGGGAAGCGACCGACGACATGGTCTGGAGACGTTGTGGGACATCACCAGTTCGCTGCGCCTGAGTCAGTTTCACGCACCACCCCTGTTCGGCCTGGCGACAGATGACAGCCACCACTATCACGGAGGAGCGACCGCATCTCCAGGTCGCGGATGGATCATGTTGCGAGCCCGACGTCTGACACCTGAAGCCATTGTCCGCGCTTTGCAACGCGGAGACTTTTATGCTTCCTCCGGTGTCCTTCTCAACACCGTCGATTACGATCCGGTGCAGCGAAAACTCCGTATTTTGATCGATCCTGACGGCGACGCAGAATTTACCACGCGGTTCATTGGCACCCCGATCGACTTCGATACGAGCTCGTCTGCCCGAATCGACAAACTGACGGGAGAACCCGTCGCAGGCACACGAGACTATTCGCAAGACGTGGGAAAAGTGTTGGCGACGGTGCAGGGCACGGAGGTAGTCTATCAACTGACAGGCGACGAGCTTTATGTTCGAGCGACGGTCACCAGTAACCAGGTTCCCGCCAATCCAACCACGGAGAGTCCTTTCGAGAAAGCATGGACACAACCGTTTGGTTGGCGATCTCGCCTGGCAAAGAATTCCAAGAAAGTGGCAGAGGAGCGAAATCCTTGAAGCTGGATGCGGCAGGGTAGATAGGCAACTCCTGCGGCGTCACAACGGTCCAGCATCTACTGAGCGCCGTGTGCACAGATCGTCCCTGTTTTTTGGTCGGTCGGTCGGTTTACGTTTCCGAGTAAAAGATGGCCAACCAAATCGTCGGTTCGTCGGGACTTGTCCATTCGACACGATGCCGTTGGTGTGCGGGAATGTTAATAAAATCGCCTGGACCCATTTTCATCGGGGATTCTTTTCCTTCGATCCGTATTGAGGCGCTTCCCTGAATGATGACGACCCATTCGTTCTGTTCCTGGTCGTACCAGAAGTCCTGCGGTGAAGCATGCTGAAACGAAACGATTCGTTCGATTCGAACGGATACAGTTTCCACAAGCGTGTCACACAGTTCCTCACGAAGTGTGGCTGGCAAATGATCAAACAAGTTGCTCACAGATGGTGATTCTCCTGCAACCACTTACCAAGCGATTCCAACTCTTTGTTGTTCAATCGCTGCAGGATCTCCTGGCGATGAGTTCCATGAACGACCAGAATATGATCCTGGTGGAAGTACAGCATGTCGCCATGGTTCAATTCGTGCAGTTGCGATTCGTGGAGTGAATTATCAATCTGGCCTGCTAACCAGGCTCCCTCCCGCTCGGTGATGCGCACCCAAAACTGTTCTCCCCACCCTCGCGAAGGCATCGATTGTTTGGAAATGCGCAACAAACTGGCGGGTTCATCATGGCAAAGGATCGGTTTCTCGGCCGGTTCCTGGCAGTGAGGACAGGTGCAATTGACCGGCGCGTCGGGATGTGCTGAAAATCGCGACGAATCAATTCTTAACTCCACGAAATGCCCACTGCCCACGTGGTTTCTGAACCAGGGGTTACTGATTTTGAATCGGTCGCCCATTTCTGCGTTCATCTTAACGCCGTCGACCAGGGTGTAGTCATTAGAAAGCCGCTGCCTGTCGAAGTGTTGTTGAATCGTCATCATGGGATCATCTTGCCCCGTGCCCCGGGTGACCCTCTACATCCTGTCGACCACTTGAATTCCCAATAGGGATAGCCCTTGTTTCAGCGTCCGCGCCGTGATGTCACACAGGAGAAGTCGGCTTTGCTGTTGCGGCTCTGTATCGGCCTTGAGAACGGGACAGTCTTCAAAGAATGTGGAAAAACGGTTCGCCAATTCAAACAGATAGTTGGTTAGTTGATTTGGTCGATAATCTTCCACAACGGCTGATAATCCCTCGGCAAAGCGAATCAATTGCAGCGCCAGAAATCTTTCGGCGGGCCGCTCAATCAGGATTGGAATTGGTTGGTTGCGCAGGGCGTCAATATCAACATTGCCGCGAGCGAAGATACTCTGAATTCTTGCATAGGCATACTGACAGTAGGTTGCAGTGTTTCCCCGCAGCGACAACATTTTGTCGTAACTGAACACGTAGTCGCTGGTTCGATTATGGGACAAGTCCGAGTACTTGAGAGCTGCTACGCCGATCACTTGCGCCACGTGCCTGCGTTGTTCCTCGTTCAGATCAATCGCCAATTCATTTTCGCGCACCACTTCGAATGCCTTCCGTTCGGCTTCGTCGAGCAATCCCTCGAGGCCCACGGTGTCTCCGGACCGGGTTTTATAAGGTTTGTTGTCTTTCCCCAGTACTGTCCCAAAACTGATGTGTTGAAATTCAATGTTACGGAAACCCCACCTGCGGGCGACGGCGAACAGCTTGTCAAAATGCTCGCTCTGTCGGTGATCGACCACGTAAAGTATGGACGAAGGGTTCCAGGTTTCCGATCGATAGGCAATCGTGGCCAGATCGGTCGTTGCGTATAAAAAGGCTCCATCCCGCTTGCGGACAATCATGGGAGCCTCGAACCCATCCAGAAAGATACAGATGGCTCCGTCACTTTCACGCGCCAAACCTCCCTTTTCCAGTGAATCCACGACGTCTGCCAACCGGTCATGATAAAAGCTTTCGCCGTATTCCACATCAAAGTCGATATTCAGGCGATCATAGATACGCTGGATGTCAGTTCGGCAATGAGGTAAAAATTGTTCCCAGAGCCGAAGGTTTTCAGCATCCCCTGCGTGGAGCTTAGCGGTCTCGTGCTGCACTGCGGTGCCAATGTCAGGATGCTGGCGAGCCAGTTCACAAAAGGCTGTATCTGCCTCACATTGGTCGACCAGTTCACAAAGATTATTTTCCTGCGATTCTAAATCCGCGAGTTTGTCGCGCAGACTCCGAAGCGTTTTCTTCAGTTTCTTATCGATTTTTGCATCGTCGGCAGGTTGTTTCTCCTCAATGCTCACTCGCTGGCGGCCAATACTCTTTCGCAATTCGGGAAGACGATCTTGTGCTTCAAAAAAGTCGATCAGGCGACGGACCAGCTTGTAAAGGCGGCTCAATTCTTCGATTGGCAAGCGGTCGTAAGCCGCATCATCACGAAAGTGTTTGTAGCCATAGATGATCATGCCGAACTGGGTGCCCCAGTCACCCAAGTGATTGTCGCTGATGACCTGATGACCCAAGAACTTAAGTGTGCGGCAAAGAGCATCTCCGATCACCGTGGAACGGATGTGTCCCACGTGCATGGGTTTGGCTACGTTGGGAGACGAGTAGTCGATCACGTACGTTTGCGGTTGATCCGATTCCTGGATTCCCAATCGCTGATCGGTTTTGAGCGAATTCAACTGGTTGACGATCCACTCGTCGCGCAAGCGTAAATTGACAAAACCAGGGCCAGCTATCTGGAGGTCTTGGCAGAGATCAGAAACATCCACCTGATTGATGATGGACTGCGCGATCTCGCGCGGAGGCTGGCCCAGTTGTTTGCCCAGAGGCATTGCACAGTTCGCCTGATAATCTCCGAATTTGGGGTCCTGCGAAGCCAGAATCATCAAGGCAAGTGGCGCGGGGTCATCAACAAGGTCTGCGAGAACCAGGCTGAAACGACTACGTAACTCGGCGAGAACATTCATGAGAGTGACGACCGACCCGCCTTGGGGACTCCCGGAGTAGGCTCATTCCCAGGCATGGGAAAGACGATCCAGTCAGGTCTCTTTATTCTGCATTCGGATTCCCGCATTCCCGGCTCCAGGGGACTCTTTCAGATTCTGCCCACAGGTTTTCCAACGCATAATAATCGCGCGATTGATTGTCAAAAAGGTGGATGACAACGGAGCCGTAATCCAAGAGGATCCACTGACTGGTGTCGTATCCCTCGATGCTCATGCGGCGATCGTTTAGATCGTCTTCCAACTTATGATCGATTTCTTCACTCATAGCGTGCATTTGCCGCCGGCTGGAACCCGTGGCAATAACGAAGTAATCGAAAAGCGGGGACAGCTTGCGCATGTCAAGAACAACGATATCCTGACCCAAGTTTTCGTCCGCCGTGCGTGCGGCTGCGAGGGCTAGCTGCAAACTACGATGGGTTCCCGCCACATTTGTTTCGGTCGAGTCGTTCACTAGAGAAATAGCTAACAAAGCCTCCGGCGAAAAGAAAGAATCTTCGTGTCAGTTGAGTCCGTCGAAGTGGAAAATCAGGGGTCGGGATTTTTTTGTCAAAAGCATCGGGATTTGTTGAGCACAACGGACGAAAGACTGTAGATCTTAAACCGCGACATCTTCAACATCGACAAATATTGCCAGAGCCCCCGCGAACTTTCCAACGAGAGTCAGTATACCGCACCAGGACACAAGTACCAGATGCCAAGCTCTGTTTCGGCATGTGGTGGCTCAGACGAGTCCTTCAGCTGACCGCCGTTCTCGCAGACATCTGTCGTGGTATTCTATGAGAGTAAAACGACCCTCGGCAGCCTGCTCCAAACACATTCTGCAGCCTCCAAATGCGCGTCAGGGGTTCTCCGGAGGTGAATCGCTCACACCCGGCGCTCATCTCCTGTGATGCCGGGAAGTCGAAGGCGACAAAAAAGAACCCCCTGAAACCGAATCACGATTCGCTCTCAGGGGGTTGATGACCGCTTGAAGCCGGCCCCAGTGTTTAGAAGATTCCGAGTGCCATAAGGCTGTAACGCACAATAAGCCCCGCCACCACGACGCTGACCATGCTCATCAGCTTGATCAGGATGTTCAAGCTCGGGCCACTGGTGTCCTTGAACGGATCGCCGACCGTATCTCCGACGACCCCCGCCTTGTGAGCTTCTGAACCTTTGCCACCATGCTTGCCACCCTCAATGTACTTCTTGGCGTTGTCCCAGGCACCACCGGCGTTGGCCATAAAGATGGCAACGCAGAAACCGCTGGTCAACGTGCCGACCAGCAGGCCCAGAACTCCACCGACTCCCAGCAGTAGGCCGACGGCCACCGGAGTAATCAGACCGAGAATCGAAGGAATTACCATTTCGCGTTGTGCCGCTTTCGTGCTGATAGCGACAGGCGTTGCGTAGTCGGGTTGATCCGTACCTTCCATGATGCCTGGTTTCTCACGGAACTGTCGTCGAACTTCTTCGACCATTCCTTTGGCGGCACGTCCGACAGCCTTCATCGTCATGGCACAAAACACAAAGGTCGACATGGCTCCCAGGAAGAGACCCACGAGCACTTTGGGGTTCAGTAGCGAGGCATCATAATAAGTCGTAAAGTCGGGCAGTGTTGCTTCGTGAAGACTCACTAAGCTTGCCCCCGTAGCGGCCAATGTGGCCGATTCATGTTCATGTTCATGGTTGATCATCGAATCAGGAATCTTCTCATTAAACGCGACTTCTCCCCATTGGACTCTAATGTCTTTGTCACGAATGTCTTTAGGCATCGCGAGGTACTTGTGAGTTTCCTCACCGTGTTTCTCAACGATAAATCCATTTGACAGCTTATAGAATCCATCTTCTTCTTCGGAGAGTTGTGTTTGGACGACCGAGTCACCCCAGCGTTCAAAACCTACGCGGACTTCTTCGACGTAGGCGGCCAAGAGGGCCAGGGCCGTGAGGGCCGCCGACCCGATGGCAAAGCCCTTTCCGGTCGCTGCCGTCGTATTGCCCAGACTGTCTAACGCGTCGGTGCGTTCACGCACGATGGATTCCAGGCCGGCCATTTGCGCGTTGCCACCCGCATTGTCTGCGATGGGGCCATAGGCGTCGGTCGCCAGGGTGATACCCAGGGTCGATAACATTCCCACGGCGGCAATTCCTACACCGTACAATCCCAAAGCAAAGTAGCTCACATCGGCGAATTGCCATCCACTGGCAAATCCAAATGCCATCAGTGTAGCGACACAGACGGTGATGACCGGAACCCAGACACTCATCATGCCGTCGGCAATTCCGCCGATGATCAACGTGGCAGGACCGGTGACCGCTTGTTCGGCCAGGTTTTTTGTAGGTGCGAACTCGTCGCTGGTGGCGTACTCGGTCCATTTGCCGATTACCCAACCTGCTACCAGACCCACAATGATACTGAACGCAACGCCCGGGACCGGACCGATCAGGGTCCCCGGGGATTTTGGCATCAGGTACCATGCCAGTCCGATAGCTGCCAGAGCGATCAACGTACAGGATATGTTAATGCCCTTTGCCAACGCGGCGAGCAAATTCTTTTGGGTGGCGTCCTCTTTGGTTTTGACCAGATAGATACCGATGATCGAAAGGATGATCCCCACACCGGCGATCGCTATGGGCAGGAACAGGGCCTGCAACTGGGCGGTTGTCTGTGCGGCGGCACCGGATTGGCCCTCAGGAAGCAGTGCGTTGGTGGAGAAGGCAGCCACTCCCAAGGCGGCCGTGGCTAAAATCGAGCCACAATAGGACTCGTAAAGATCCGCCCCCATGCCGGCAACGTCACCCACGTTATCGCCCACGTTATCCGCAATCGTGGCCGGATTGCGTGGATCGTCTTCCGGAATGCCTTGTTCCACTTTTCCTACCAGGTCAGCCCCGACGTCAGCAGCTTTTGTGAAGATACCACCACCGACCCGGGCGAAGAGCGCCTGACTGCTGGCTCCCATGCCGAAACAGAGCATGGTGACGGTGATTTCAACCAAGCTCAGTTCTGGCATGCCCAAATAATTGGGCCAAATCCAATACAAGAAGCCGAACCACAACGTAATGTCGAGCAAGCCTAGGCCCACAACCGTCAGACCCATCACGGCCCCGGATCGAAAGGCGACTTGCAGTCCCTGGTTCAAACTAACTCGGGCACCGGCCGCCGTGCGACTGCTGGCGTAGGTAGCCGTTTTCATGCCGCACCAGCCGGCGAGTCCAGAAAAGAAACCGCCGGTCAGAAATGCAAACGGTACGAATTGACTTTGAACTTCAAGTACAAATGCCGAGATGGCAAGCAAGACCACGATCACCGCAAAGAACGCGGCAACAACCAGGTACTGTTGTCTCAGGTAAGCATTGGCACCCTGACGGACATAGCCGGCAATCTCGACCATGCGAGCGTTACCTTCATCGGCCGACATCATCGACTTATAAAAAAAGTAGGCCTGAATCAGAGCGAGGATTGAAGCCACAAAGGCCAGCAACCAGATCCCAAAAACAAATCCGTTGGCACCTCCTGCTGCAGAGGCCGCAGCCTCCTGATCGTCAGCACCGGCGGCGAGGGCCGGATGAGCCATGATGAACACGACCGCTGCCAATAAAACCACGATGAACTGGCCCAAATTTTTCCCAGCCGTTTTAAACATATGTTGGTCACTCATAGTCCCTTCAACCTGCAAAATAGAATGTAAAAAACTTCCACCACATCAAATTGCTCGGACTTTCAGAATTTCATGGCCGAGCCAAGTTTTTTGCGCAATGATTGATGAATAAGTAAGAGGAGTGTCCCCTTGGAGACCCCTGTTCCACGCCAATTCGGGATGGATACGTAACTCTTTTCAGAATCAGACGTTGCGCCGTTCAGGACGACTGGAGTTGCCGTGCTGGTCAATCTGGACGCGATACGGACTGGGTTCTGAGACGCAAACCATTGCTCCCGTAGTGGTTTGTAAACCGCAGGAGTCTAATAGGGGGAGCCACATGCTGTCAAGCTTAACCAGCCTAAATTAGCCAATTCCTGTAACTCTGGCGCCAGCTAATTGTTGGAATTCGCCGCCGCTCCAGTTATGCTGAAGATGGGCCTGCGAATTTTTGGCCGCCCTGGGAAAGCAGGCTTATTCTCGGCTGTGTCACATCAGTCGTTCCCACCAACCAACAAGAAGAAGCGAGAGGCAAGGAATATGAGAAATTCAAAAATCTTGGGCAGTGGTGTTTTGCTAGGTTTTCTTGTTGTCGTGGATGGACTGGCCGGGTTTGCAGGGGCCGAGAATCATCCCACCAAGGCTGTAAAGACCCACCAAGCAGACCTCCCAAAAATTGAAATGTTTGCGGCGATGGAGTCGGGCAAGCTGGAAGTTCAACTGATCCCCACGGACTCGACACGGGGTCACGTGCTGTTGAAGAATAATACGAATTTGCCTCTCAACGTGAAATTGCCCGAAGCTTTTGCGGGTCTTCCCGTGCTGGCCCAATTTGGTGGAGGAGCAGGAGGTCGCGGAGGTCGCGGAGGAGGCATGGGAGGCATGGGAGGCATGGGAGGTATGTCTCAGGGAATGGGAGGAGGCATGGGAGGCATGGGTGGAGGAGGCATGGGTGGAGGAGGCATGGGCATGGGTGGAGGATTTTTTAACGTGGAGCCCGGCAAAGCGAGAAAGATTCAGGTCCCACTCGTCTGTCTGGAACATGGAAAGCCCGATCCGCGCCCGCGAATTCCTTATGTCATCAAACCTTTAGAAGAGGTCAGCGACAGTCCGGAAGTCTATGAACTCTGTAGCATGTTGGGGCATGGTAAAATCGATCAGAGGGCAGCCCAGGTGGCTGCCTGGCATCTGCAAAATGAAATGTCCTGGAAGCAACTGGCGACTAAAGAAATTCGCCACCTGAACGGTGTTCGTGAGCCTTATTTCACCTCGGACGAGATCTATCGCGGCATGCTGATCGTCCGTGAAACGGAACTAAGGGCCGAATCACGACCACGCACGTTCAGCCCGGGTGAAAAACAAGAGCCCATCGAATTCCTCAAGGACAAGGAACTTGGTGCGAGTTAGCCGTTGCCGAGGCACGCTCACGTTCCATGAATTCCTTGAGTTCACGATAGGTGGCCTCCTGGCGATCGAGGCCCTGTTCACGCCGCACTAAACGTACAGCATGCACCTCGATTTCCTGGTTTCGCTGTTGGAACCATTGCTTCAGATTTTCGCGCTGTTTCGTCAGGGATCGATACTGGCCGGTCAATTTTTCGCCCAGCGACTCTAATTCCCGTCTCTGATGACCCAGATGAATGCCGGCCAGGCGGTAATGGTCCGCCAACTTGTTGCGCAGTTCGACAAGTTTGAGGGGGATTTCTTCCTCTGCCATGCGTCCAGCCAGTCGCACCCAAAGTTCTTCGGTGGCCAAGCGCATTTCCAGCGTTTCCTTGTGTAGCTGTGTGATGTCACGTTGTAGTTGGTCCAACGTAACGCGACGTTTTTCCAAAGTCGCGTTACGTTGCTGCAGGTTCAACTTTTTCTCCAGCAGCATGTTGGTAATTCTTTGGAGACGTTGTTCTGTGAACGCCGATTTTTTTGGCTGAAACACCTGCAGCACTTCGTTCGACAAGCCACTGGTAGCTTCACCGGTTGACGTTTCGGCAACTGGTGGAATGTATTCGGCTTCTCCGACTGTAGGTGGATCATCGTGATCGTCGACGGTGTTGTCGTTCGACATCTGTGACTGGATGTCCTGGTGTGTTTCTATCTCCGAATGGTTAGCTTCCTCGGTGACCGTCTTGTCCGTCCTAGTAGAAGCTGCTTCCAAGGTGTGGGTCTGATCCCAAATTTCGAGGGATGAATTTTGCTCAGAATTCACCCATTCGGCGTCCTTTTGAAGATTTGCAAAGTCGAGGGATTGACGCTGCAAGTCGCGTTCGCGTTGGTCCAGTGATTTTGCCCTGTGGTCGAGTTCCCGTTCTCGCTGCTGAAGATCCTGCTCGTGCTCTTCCAGATTCCGCTGCTGCCGAGCGAGGTTTTGCTGCTCCTGAGAGAGCGTTAAACGTGCGGCTCGCACCTCCTGCTCGTGGGTTGCGATTTGAGAATTTAGCTTTGCTTCGCGTTCATCCAGGTCCTGTTGTTGATTTTGCAAATGGCCTGCCAACTGATTGGCGTGATGGCGCAGTTTTTCGACAACTTGCAGGCTGTTGTCCGTGAGCGAAGAAAAAGTTTCATGTTGGCTGCTACCATCCCCGGGTTCCGCATGGACGCTATCGACTGGGGAGGCGGTTCCACCGGAGAAATGAGCAGGATCCATGCGGGTGGTCTTATCCGCAGGTTGTTGAGAAAGTTCCTGCCCCGCATCGATTGAATCCAGTGCGGACATGGAAAGATCCTTGTAAGACTTAGTGTCGATGTGCTAGCGAAAAAACCAGCCTAAACCGCAAGGTTTATCAGAGTCGTTCATCGGCAGAAAAGAGTTGCAGAATTTACTTCAACCCCTGATAGAACATGCTAGCATCGGGATCAGCGCGAGTTCTTGGATCGCTAGGAAGCAGCCGGCCCGATGACGATCAGGCTTTTACTTCGTCGATCGCCTGCTGCAACCGGGCCTTGGGTTGGGCACCGAGAAATCGTTCGACGACCTCGCCCGTTTTGAAGAGCATTAAGGTGGGGATGCTTTGAATGCCGTAGGCTTGGGCTGATTGAGGGTTTTCGTCGATGTTGACCTTGCCGACCCGGAGTGAGCCGGAATTCTCACCGGCAATTTCGTCAATCATGGGTGCAATTTGGCGACATGGAGCGCACCAGGGGGCCCAAAAGTCGACCAAGACCGGTTCAGGAGATTCAAGTACTTCGGAAGAGAAATTATCGTCCGTGAACTCAGTTACGTTGGCCATGGCTCGTATCTCCTCATAATAAACCTTAAGTTAGCAACATCAACTTCGACCCGCATTCATGTTCGCGCAACACCGGCAAATTATACGACATCGCTTGAGCCTGTCAACGAAAGCCACCAACTTCACGGCCATTTTCCGGGATGAAAACAACATGTCTGGCACGTCGTTTCAGTGTTTTCTGGTGGCGAAGGATAACGCCGGAAACGTTCAGTCTCAAATCACACTCCGTAGTACCACCGACCTGCCGCCCGGTGATCTACTGATCCGTGTTCAGCAGTCATCACTCAACTACAAGGATGCCTTAGCTGCTAGTGGTCATTCGGGCGTCGCCAAGTGTCTGCCGCACGTACCGGGCATCGACGCCATAGGAACCGTTTTGGAGAGCGATTCCGAAGACTGGGCGAAGGGCGACGAGGTGCTTGTCACAGGATACGGCTTGGGAAGTGACTGCTGGGGAGGCTGGTCGGAATTGATTCGCGTGCCGGCCTCCTGGGCTGTTCGTCTGCCCGACGAACTCAGTCCGCACGAAGCGATGACGTTGGGGACCGCAGGTTTTACGGCGGCCCAATGTGTCGCTTCTCTTCAACATCACGGCATCCAGCCAGATGCGGGCGAGGTTCTGGTGACGGGCGCGTCGGGAGGTGTTGGATGTCTTGCCTTGTCCATTCTGGCACAGCTGGGATATCGTGTTGTGGCAGTTTCGGGTAAACCCGCAGCCCATGAATTGCTTCGGCAGCTTGGGGCAACTCGAATTCTCGATCGAGAAGAAGTCAATGATTCCAGTAGCAAACCCTTGCTCCCCTCACGATGGTCCGGAGCTGTGGACACTATCGGTGGCAACACGTTGAACACAATTTTGCGAAGTCTACAGCATCGAGGCTGTGTTGCGGCCTGTGGCCTGGTTGGAGGGGTCAACCTCGAAACCAGCGTGTACCCCTTCCTGTTGCGTGGCGTCACACTCGACGGAATCGATTCGGCAGCTTGCCCACGGCGCGAGCGATTGGAAATCTGGAAGCGACTTGCGGGAGACTGGAAACCGCAGCACCTTGATTTATTAACGAACGCGATTTCACTGAGAGATATCGGACCACGGATCGAGGCAATGCTGGAGGGAAATCTGACGGGTCGTACGGTCGTTGATTTACCTGGTTGTTAGACTTATCGCAGACATCCAAGGGAGATCCCAGAAACCGGGGCCAAGGTGATGGGGACAGGGTTCGTAGACTCACAGGTAGTAACCACCCTGTCTTCGGGGGTATGGTTGTGTGACTCTCCCATCGTGGATGCAGCCCTGCCAGGGCCTCTGTCGCTACCTCACAACGTCAACACAAGCTGGACAACCGCTAGTCCGTACTGGAGTCACTCACGGGATCGTCGTCGAACTTTTGCGGCAATTGTTCCAGGATTTCCAGCAGCACTTGATCGGCATCAATTCCTTCCGCCTGCGCCTCGAAGTTTAAAATCACTCGATGTCTCAAGGCCGGCAAGTAGACACGGCGTACATCTTCGAAGCTGACATTGTAGCGGCCTTTGAGCAGTGCCCGTACCTTGGCGGCCAGCGCTAATGCCTGAGCACCTCGTGGGCTGCTTCCCCAGCGAAGATACTGATTGGTAATCTTCAAGGCATGGGGACCACCAGGATGAGTCGCCAACGTCAAGCGGACGAGATAATCCTGGACGTGTTGAGCCAGGATCACTTCCTGGATCAATTGTTGCCATTCTGTGATCTCCTTGCCATCCATGACTTTTTCGGGTTCAACATTGATGCCGCGCGTTGTTCGCTCGACAATCGTAGCTAATTCTTCACGTCCCGAATAACCAACGACCAGCTTAAAAAAGAAACGATCGAGCTGAGCTTCGGGCAATGGATAAGTGCCTTCCTGTTCAATGGGATTTTGCGTGGCCATGACAAAAAACGGATGTCCCAATTCGTATGTCACGCCTCCTGCCGTTACGGTGCCTTCTTGCATTGCCTCAAGCATGGCCGACTGTGTTTTGGGTGTGGCGCGGTTGATTTCGTCGGCCAAGCAGATTTGTGTAAAGATCGGCCCACGTTGGAATTCGAAGACCCGTTTCCCTTCCGTAGACTCCAGCACCATGTTGGTTCCCAAAATATCGGCGGGCATCAAATCAGGGGTAAATTGGATGCGATTGAATTGGAGATCCAGAGCTTGAGCCAAGGTGCGTACCAAAAGTGTTTTTCCGAGACCGGGAACTCCTTCGAGAAGTACATGTCCACCAACAAACAAACAAGTTAAAACACCATGCACGACCTCATCGTGTCCGACAATGACGCGTCCCATCTGGTCACGTAGCGCCGCATAACGGGAACGAAACAATTCGGCCTTCTTTTGTATGTGTTCACCAACGCTCATGGTTGTTCCTTGTCTTTATCTTTCCAAACTTGTTTCTTGGCTCTCAAAAGTCGTTCGGTGTAGGTTTCTTCCACCGGATCTTCTGTCGAGGAAACTTCGGCTTGATTCTGGGCCCGTCCGGGTTCTCTGGGATCAGGAGCCGGTTGCACCGCATCCAGCAATATGTCGGCGTCGGGGGAGATTTCAAATGGGGTCGCCGCCCGCCGTTCGTCGATTTGTGCCTTGAGTTTCTGCTTACGGCTTCGCAGTCGCTGCAACCTCTCATTCTGGACCGGTTCCTGCTTACGTTGCAACATCCGGTCACGAACGGCTGCTAGAACGGGTGCCAGCCAGTAGAAGTGTATGCTCACTCGTCGGACGAAGATATCGGCCAAAAACACACAGGAAGCCAGGACCGTCAGCAGGGGCCAGATGTCCTGGTTGCTCAGGGCCTTCTTCAGGTCATGCTCAAAGGTGTCTGTTTTCAGCAAGTCATCCAGGCCTGATGCCGTAAAGGACCCGATCATGACTTTTCCCGGTTGGCCGCCCCGGGGTACCTGTTTGGAGAGAGCTTCCAAGAGAGCAGCATTCGTCACTCGATCACGAAACTCGGCAGAGTATGGTACGTTCACTCCCGTGCGGATCGTGATGGGTCGAGAGTCATGGGAACCACTTTCGGGATTCGGCACCGTCATTGTGAGGAAGTAGCTGCCGGCTTTGTCGGCATCAAATTCTCCGACGTAGCGCCCGGGCGCTGTCTGCTGGAACGGGATGTTCAAAGGGTCCATCTTGGGATCCACAACGGAACCCGAGATACTCAAGAAGTTAAGCAGTTCATCATCCTGGTCGAGTGCCGTCACAATCACACGTACTTTTTCGTTTTTTATGTCCGTGGCGACTGTAAATCTTCCATCTTCCATGACGGGTCGCATGGACCAAGTCACCATTTGACTGAACAACTTGTCGTATTCCCAGTCCGTCCAGTTGTGTGTCCAGCGCCGCCCCGCATCGGAGGTGAAGGCAACCGTCCGGCCCAGTCCATAAGTCCAACTTGCCAGCAGCGTGGCGTTTTTCTGCATGGGAGGGTCTGGAGAAATCATGGAAACTTCTACCAAAGGATTTTGCTTGACGGTGGTCATCACGAATCCGGATATTGGGGGTGGTTGGGTGTTGATGCCGCGTAGCATTTCATGACCTGGGAACATGCTAGGCTGCACAATCTTTTCCTTGATCAGCGGCCGTGCTACCCGACGCGCCTCGCGCTGATAAATCCGCGGCAACGCTTTGGGGTTGGTTACCACGTAGTATTTGCCACCCGTTTGCTGAGCGATATTCTGCAGGAGAGTGCTCCCAGGAGCACCATGTGTACCGACCGCAACGGTGGAGACTTTGACTTTAAGTTTTTTGAGGGCATCTATGGTAGCCTTCTGTGGCCTGCTCGGATCTCCGTCGCTGATGATGATCATATGCTTGATTCCCGCATCGGGAAGCTTGGCAAACCCTGCCGCCGCTAAACGCATTCCGGGGTCAAAGGCCGGCATGTCACCGGGTGTCATACGGTTCATCTTCGCCAGCATCGATTTGCGATTTCCAGCTACCTGAATCAAGCCATCGGGATTATTCCACAACCACCCGTCGCCTCCCACGGAATAGTGAACGATGCCACAGTAGTCTTGGGGGCCCAACGCCTTGAGTGCTTCTTGGGCTATGACTTTTTGCCAGTGGTTTCCCTGTGCCATTTCGGAGGCGTGCATGGTCATGACGAAAGCTCCCACTGGAACGACTTCGGCATTTCGAATCTGAAAGTCAACGGGCATCGCTTTTTCCAATTCGGTG
>Ga0310121_10000701_pt1 | contig 35926 bp, 55 predicted proteins | sample CB27_Tmax_986_MG_FD_203504 | JGI IMG/M metagenome (GOLD analysis project Ga0310121, IMG submission 203504) | Marine microbial communities from Western Arctic Ocean, Canada - CB27_Tmax_986 | ecosystem: Environmental > Aquatic > Marine > Oceanic | place: Canada: Western Arctic Ocean | collected...
TAGCTGAAGTACTACGGCCAGTAAAGGCTGTATAATCATCTCCGCCACTTGCAACACTTGCTCTATTTAATAATAACCAAGTTATTCCGTCTTGACTAAAATAAATATTAGTACCAGATGTTGCTAGTACTCCATCTGCGTAGACATGTAATCCAGTTATATCATTATCTACATTAGGTCTTGCTGCACTTCCTCCTCCGAAAGCTGAAAAACCGTTAATTCTTCTATAACCACCAGCTATATCAACTTCAAAGTTTTGTAGAATGGTAGCAGAACCTGGAGTTTTAAATAGTTCAAAAGGACTCGAACTTCTGTCCAGTCCTCCTTGACAAGCCAGAGCAAATGGTTGCGAGTCGGTCATACTACCCTTACTCTATCGTCTGCTATATATTTTGGAGCTGGATTAAGAAGATTAGATCTCATTTGCCTTAAACCTTCTTTATAATCTTGTAAAGCAAAAGCAGCAGTCTGAGGATTATCCTTAAACTGATGCATATAATATCTAGCTCTTGCTAGTAAAACTGTTGTATACATATCTGGAAATACAATCGTATCTCCATGTGCGCTCAATGCTGTGGGTAAATCCCAAGCAAAGTACCAAGCTCTATAAACCTTCTTAGGTATTGGACTTAGACCAAATTTTCTTCCGTCTGTACTTCTAAAAACAACACTAGGTTCTCCCCAATTTTGAGAATCAGCATCGTCTACGTTCTCTGCCTCTCTGCGGAAATCTTTCCAGTCTTCGAGAGTTACAAAACGAAGATTTTTACTTATGTAGGGAGCAGATTCTCCACTAACACTAATAGTTGTTAAATAAAAGTCATCCCAATTAATAGCACTATAGTCTGTAGTTATTGCGCTAGAAGCTGGTTTTAGTTCGTACCAACGAGTTCCTGCTACTGTTTCGATATATACGTTTCCATATAAAGGATCAGTAGCTCCACTTTCTCCTGTAGCTAGAAAGGACCAACGAGGTTCAGCACTAACTATATCTTTATATGCTTTGTTCACACAATCTTTAACATGTTGTTGTATTCCTACAGCACTTGCAAATTTTGTAGAAGTTAATACTACCTCGTTTGATTCTCTTAATAACTCGTTTGATAATTGTAAAAAAGTTGTTGCCATTTGTTTTCTCTATTAATTAGGTCGTGCTTTGGGCATAGCTTTCTTAGTACAGAGCGCGCCACCATGTTTCATGCCATATCTTTTTGCTTTTTTATAAGAAGCTTTCCCTTCTTTTGTATAGGGATAATGTTTTTTCCCTAGTTTTGGCATTATGTTTTTTTCCTGTTAAAATCTTTCTTATTACCCCAAATTCTATCGTAGCCTTCGGAGTATAGTTCTTTGTTTTTTTTGCTATAAAACTTAGCTGATATGCCAAGTTTTCTATTGCCTTTCTTTTTATTCTTTAAAATTATAGGTTGTTGTTCTGTACCTATCTCTGACATATATTTTCATCCTGAATTAAGTACGGGGAAGGTGAATATAGAATTCCCTTCCCACATACCATTTTGCTTGCGCAACTATTGATATTAGTCAATTAAATAGAAAGCAGCACACAATGCTTCGCTACGAAGAACATCTGCACCATAAACGTGCAGTCCTCTAACGATGTCACCAAAACTGGAAGGATCACGAAGAACCTCAGTTTGTGTGATAGCTTGGGCTGTTGCTGCAGCACTAATATGTCCAGCAATAACTTTGCCTGTACAGTTAGAAACTGCAGCAATGTTATTGGATTTGTACATACTAAAACCACGTAGCTTTCCACTCGATACTAATCCGTTACGAAGTGAACCTTGTCCTGCGTTATAGTCTACTGACATAAGCTTAGAACCAGACCTCGACAACTCTTCATAAAAAGTTGGCGGTGCTACAAACCATCTTCCTTCTTCAGGAATATTTTGGTCATCTAGCAGTCTAGCCATTCTAGCCATTAAGTTCAAAGGATCAACACCAGTTCCATCAGATCCAAGCAAATCAACAGAGTTGGTTGCGTGAGTCATGGTAGAATCAGTAGTTGAACTATCAGAACCAATCACATGATCGGGTGATGATGTGGATGCTCCTGAGAACAGTTCAGCAATAACGCCTGCATCAAATGCATCTTTCAATGCATAAGCAGCAGAAGAGGATGCGACCTCTTTCCAGTTCACATGAGACATAGATTTCTCAATGTCATCAACTTTGAATTTGAAAGCGTTAGCTATATCAACAGTTAAGGTTTCTTCAACGTCTGTCAACTTCGTCTGCGTTACGTCAGCACCACGTTCATACTGATAAACAGTAATCGTTGGTTCTTTGACGATACGTACAGTATCTCCGAAAGCGGATATCTCACCAGAATAATCGGTGTTCGTAATTGCTTCTGCAACCGAGGCTTTTCTAAAAAAGTTAAGTACCTTCTTGGAATAAACCTTCGGCATGAAGAATGCATTAGTCTGTCCACTTACGGAGTTCGCAAAGTTGGCATCAGTATCAGTTGACGGCTCAAATAGAGCGTCTGATTGATTATAAGCCATTATAATTTACCTTTAATTGTTAAAGATTAATATTACAATCGTACTCTACCTTCTTCCATAGCTCGATCAATCTCGGATTCGAGACGATCAAACTCATCCATAGGTAAAGATGCGATCTCCTCTTGAGTCCATATTTTAGGCTGTCCTGTTGATTCTACTGTTGTAGTCTTTGTAGAAACCATATCAGCAGCCTTTGAGCTGGAACTCTTTGACTTACGAGTCTGTTTTTTCTGAGGAATCCCTAAATCTGTTTTAAACAAGTCAATTGCTCGACTTGCTAAACCAACATTATGAGGATTATTATAAACCCATGCTTGAATATCGTCTGGTTGTGTTTTAGCCCATTCGTGAAATTCATCACTATCTCGTATGTCTGCAAAATCAGGATGTTTATTCAACAATTCAGACTCTGCTTCTCTATGTAGGACTTCTGATTCTCTTGATTCTAAAGCTGAAATTTTAGAAGTTAATTCTTCAACTTGAGCTTCACCTTGCAAGTGTGAAACAGTTTCAACAACATCGTACACATCTGGATATCGAGCTTTAAATTGTTCAAGTTCTTCAATCGTTTTGGGAGCTACATACTCAGGTCTTGAAGCAGTTGCTTCAGTTATGAGTTCTTGCTCACGATTTCTCCACTTGCCAAGTTCGTTATCACGAAGTGTTTTCAAGTCATCGTACCTTTTCTTCCAGTTATGTTCTACTTTTTTATAAGGTGTAGCTTTTTTTGCTACTGGTTCACCTTCTTGTTGGTCGTCTACTTTTTCAGTAGGTGCAACAAATAAGCTATCAGCAGATTCAACTCCACCTGTAGGCATAACATCTGCCGTATGCCACGATTTTCTCGCATTATACGGATTAGGTTTGGATTCATTTTGTGCTTCTTCAGAAGCAACTTTCTTGTCAGTCATTTTACTCTCCTTCTTTTGGGCTTGCTCTTCTCCAAGGTCGCTTATTCCGAGAACGTCTTCATAATAAGTGCTTGCTTGATCAAGGTAGCATCAAAAGGTATTTACTTTTTAGATTTTATAGAGTGCTGCTTGACTATAGCAGGTCGCTCTACGATTAATTAGCGATTGAATAAGTTGAATCGAGGACTTTGAGATAACATAGCCTTTTTAAGTTCCTTATCTACCATAGAATCAGGAACTACTTCCTGTTCTTTTGGTTTGATAGCAACTCTCAAGTCTTCGTCTTTCTCTTCCTCTTCTTCAACATATCCTCCCGCTTGCATAACTCGTCTCTCTTCTTCTGCAATATCAGCAGTCAATTCGGCTTCATCCATCATACCTTGTAGGTTGTCTGGACCGATTTGGCCTGCTGCTTTAGAAGTCATAACGAATTCTCCATCCGATAACCTTGCGGGTATCGAATCGGAAACGGCTGATCCTGGACCTTCAACAAGTCCTGAACCTGCAAATTCAGATGCCGTTTGGATAACCTTATCAAAGATGAGACTTAATTGACCATCTTCGCCAAGTTTATCCAAAAGGTACTGTTCCTCTTCTGGCATTAATGCTTCGTTTATTACGAAGTCTATATAGTTATCTTCCATTTCTCCGTCTGGAATAGGTGCTTCTGAACGAAGTTCTTCGTTTTCTAGCATGATTGATTGTTCTTCTGGCATGATTTCACCCATTTGTTCGTTTATTGCAGGACCGCCTTCTTGATATTGTTGAAGAGGTTCTTGCACATTAGTTTTTCCACTACCATAGGCAGTAGGTTGAGGTTCGACAGAGCCTTCAACATTAGGAGTAACAAGTCCTGAAGTTTGTGATCTCATATCTGTAAGATGAGCGAAAGCATTACCTCCGCCTCCTGTTGGAGGATCTAAAACATCGGCTACCGCACCTAATACACCGCCTCCGCTAGGATAGCCTTGCCGTTTCTTGTCTGCTTTATATTGTGCTTTTCCAGCAGGTGTATATGGGTATTCTTTTTTACCTAATTTAGGCATTATCTTCTCCTCTGTTAAGTGCTTCAGCCACCAGTTCCTTGAGCTGCCCTAGGTGTACCAGAGAACTGATCCTCCCCTGGAAGCGGAACATTTCCTGTTCCGATGTTGCCACCACCATTCCCTGTAACTCCAGGTCCTTGCGGTTGTTCAGGTGTTCCTTGAGAGCCTCCCACAGTAGTCGGTTCTCCACCAACGGCTTGAGACTCATCGCCAGTTTCTTGTTGAGCATTTTGCATTCCTATAATTTGTGCCATAATAGCTGCTTCCTCTGGATCATTAAGTATCTCATCAGGATCAAGATCCAAGCTATAGGCAAGTTCACTTATTAATTTAGACATTTTAATAAAAGGAGCAACAGCAGGATTTTGTGCAGTTTGTAAGAACATAGTCAAACGTTGACTTCTTACTTCTTTCTGCATTAAACTGCTAGTACCCATTGCATTAATTTCTAAATCTCCTACTATTCCTAACTTAGCTTCCATGAATTGCATGTTCCATTGGAAGTATGCTTCTCCTAAAGGTCTAAGTAAGAAATCATCTAAATTCTTTACAACAGTTTTTATATTCAGGCTTGCTGCACCAAGCAACATTGACATACCTGATGCTGTTCTAGTCATACTTTGTACACCTGTTTGTCCATGTGAGTATGAAGGAATACCTGTTTGTTCATCTGCTAATTGTCTGAACCTGTCAAACATCATCATGTTTTCAGGAGCAGTATTCGGAAACTTTAAGCCATGAACAGCTTGACCTGGCATTCCTGCTTGTCTGCGGAATATTTTTCCAGGATATATTTCCATTGATTGACCACCAACAAGTGCAGATTCGTCTACATCAAAGACAAGAGATCCTGCTAAAGCTAGATTATCAATTGCCATTCTTGCATGACCATTCATAACTTTTTGAGAATCATCCATATTCTCAGCAACTCCTATACCAAAGAAGCTATATGGGTTTCGTTCATAAGGGAAAGAATGATAAGGTATTCTGTGTGGAGTAAAAGGATTTATAACAATACGAAGAAGTCTTCCGTTACATACCCAAGCATTAACTTGAACTTCGTCTAGTTCGTCAACTTCATCAGGAAGATCTACTTGTGCTTCTCTTAAATACTCAGCATCCATAATTCCCCAATATTCTAAAACTTCAAACTTATCAGGAGATTCAATATCGTTGCTGTCTTCTTTTAACTGAGAATCGTAATATTTACTTTCGTAGTTTGCACCCATCATTAAGCATTCACGAATTGCATCGCTATCGAAGTAAGGCATCTTACGTAATGCTCTAAGTTGGCTTTTATTTAGCTTATGCCTATGAAAAATATATTCACATTCTGCTATGTCTGTTGCTGAAGGATCTGGAAAGAAATCCCAAAGACTTACAAATTCTATTCTAGGAACTCTAACATCTATAGGAGCATAGGTTCTTTCACCATCTTCTCCTTCATCCCAACGATTTAAAGTTTTATTAAAATTAAAAGGTCCTTTGACTATCCCTGTGCCTAATAAAGCAGATTCAAAAAGAGCATTTCTTATTTCAGATGAACCATTTGACTCTTCTATTTGATCATGAATCAAGGCTTCCATACGTCTTGCTGATTCTTGTGCTGGCTTTACTTCTGGAATTTCAGGTATTGCTGAAGGGCCTATTGCTAGTCTATCTTTAGCTAGTTCTTCTATAAATTTTTCAGAAGTAAAAGTTGCTCCTGGTTTTAAAACTTTCCCATCTCCTGCATAACCAACATCAAAAGGATTAGCTTCGGGATTAAGTTCTTCTTCTTCTGCTACTAACTCAGGAGGAGTTGTTTCAATTCCTGGTGTAGGGTTCTGCAAATCTAAATGTAAAAATTCAGAAACTCCTTCGGGTACTTTTGTTTCTCTGACACCAATAGGAAAGACACCTGTACCAAAGATAACATCAACAAGTTGACCAAAAGCAGCTATGACTTTTGTTTTAGTAATCTTTACAAAGATCTTAGATTTTTCAGATTCTCTAAATTTAAGGCCTTTGTCATAAAGACCTCTATAATTTCTATACGCAGTTAACCAACGATACTCATTAGGTATCCTAGCATCTTCTGCATTTTTAAAACGAGATTGTATTATACCAACTAGATTTAATTTTTGGTCTTCTTCTAATACTAGTCTTTTTCCTTGCTCTCCTTCAATATCTTCAAAGATATTATCTGCGTTGTCTAGGATTGTATTAGTATTAGTTTTATTTTCTTCTTCTGCCATATTTATTAATATCCAAAATCAGGATCGACTGGTTTGTAAATTGATTCTTTTTTAAGTTCTCTAATTCGTTCAAGTGGGTTTGATGCGCGTGGTCTACTCATAATGAGATAGCGTAAAGCATCGTATGCATGGTCAGATGCATTCGTGTCTACGTCTTCGGGTTTTGTCTTACTTAGTGGAATACTCTGAAGTTCTCGAATCAAGTTAGGACATGTGTTTAATATTTGTAATTGAGGTCTCCCATTATTCCGAACTCTAAGGTATTCGTGTATTTGGATTTTACCCTGTATTCTATTTTTGTCTGCTCGTCTGAGCTTGTGGCCAAGTTGTTGAAGTGTCTCACCAACTGTAGGACCAGTTGTTCCTGTTCTTGCCCAAGCAGCCGTATCTAAGACTCCTTGTACAGAGAAAGGATCTTCTATCTCCATTTCTGTTATTATACGACCTAAATCGAGTCCTGTCAAGTTTTTTCTGTATAGTTCTCTATAAATTACTAATGTTCCATCACTTCTATCAACTGCTCCCCACAAACAACAACTCTCTGAGGCATACCCATAATCTATCCCTTTGACTCGTTCCCATACAGAAGGAATATAAAAAGGTTCAATAATATGAAGATCTGGATCAAACTCAACAAAAGCAGCACCTTCCGCTACATCCCAATTACCATCAAGAAGCTGTTTTCTCTGAACTGGCGGAAGTGCTTTAAGCATTTCTTCGTATCTACCGTCTAGAGCAAGATAAGGATTATCGTCTAATCTGGCTGGTATAAACTTCCTAGAAAGTCCGTCTTTACCAATAAAAGAAGTATTAGGATCTACAGGATTTACATACCTTTTTTTAACCCATTGCGCACCTACTCCACCTGGGTTTGCAGTACAACGAAGATAAGTTTCTATGCTTGAGTCTGTTGTTCGAAGCCTAGAAGCTAGATAATTCCAGCCGAACTCTGTAGGTAAATGAGTAATTTCATCAAATCCTATCCAAGAATATGCTTGTCCTTGATAACGATAAACATCTGCATCCCTCTCAAGGAAGCCAAACTCTATCTTAGCTCCACTAGGAAAGTTCCATAGCTTTTCGACTTCTCTGAATTTACATCCTGGAAAAGCTTGAGGATAAAGTTCACGAGATTTATCAATTAGTTCTCGTAACTCAGGCATAGATCTTCTTAAAATTAATGCTCTATGCGCTTTTTTATGCGCATAACGTAACGGATCAACTAACATCGCGTAAGATTTTCCGCCTCCTGCAGCTCCGCCATAAAGAACATCTCGTTCTGGTGCGGCTAAGAATTCTGTCTGTGGACCTTCATTAGGATGGAAGACTATGTTGTCTTGGTCTATCTGGTCTTGTACTGTAGGAGGAAGAGATTCTAGTTCTGAATCGATAACAACTTGATTATCTGTTTTCTTGTCAAGCTTTTTTAATACTTTTTTCTGTGTTTTTAAAGTTGTCTTTTGTGACTTTATTTCATTTCTTAATTTGGCAATTCTTTTTTCTTTTGTTTTAACAGATCGCCTAGCACTCATCTTTGCTTTAGTTTTTGAGTGATAACTATAATTACTTTTAGATCCTTTAGGCCTTCCTTTTTTCTTTTTAGGAGCTGAAGTTGCTGAGTTGTTCTTGTCTGTCTTGTCTTGTTCCATATTTATTATCTATAATTTTTTTTAATCCCGCAGGACTGAGACTTCTTCCTGTGTAATCTTCTAACCAGTAACAACCGTCACGTAGCGATATTTCTTCATTTAAAACCATGTCTTCTACAGTTTCGAGGGCTACTAGTTGCTCTTCTATAGGTTCTAAATACTGAGCATCTTTTTCAGATAGTTCATAACCAAAAGGAATAGTAGAACTTTTACGTTTTATTGCATGTTCTAATAGACTTTTCATATTAAGAAAAACTACTTCCACAACCACAAGTTGCTTTAACATCTGGATTATTAAGTTTAAAAGCTGAACTAAACGCTGATTCTATATAATCTATTTCTACATTTTCTAGATAGGCATAACTAACAAAATCTACACATAAGCTGAGTCCATCTGATGCTTTAGTAATATGATCATCTTCTTCAACTTCATCAGCAGGTTGAACTCCAAATCTATATTGAAAGCCATTACAACCGCCACCTTCGACAGCCAACCTGACTATCTCAGAAGGTTTAACAACCTCTTTGAGTTTTTTTATTGCATTATCTGTTATACTTATCATATATCTAACGGTACGTTATATCCTTGCATTCTTAATGTTGACCATGCGTGACAATAGTCATCCTTTTTATATCCTTTAGGATAAACCTCACACAGGCATTCTCTTTCGTAATCCCATACTTCATTCATGCATGTAAGAAATAAATTAGTTCTTACACTAAAATCCTGACTGCTGCTACAGCCATACAAACCAAGCAGCAAGAAGATTAAGTAACATGAATAACGGAGTAAATACATCGATCTCCATTTAGTGTTTTTTACTTTTCTTCTTTTTAGATGAAGGCTCGGAGTCGGAAAATTCTACTACGTTATTTCCCTCTTTGACAATTACTTCACCAGTAGATTGAAACAAATAAGTCATGAAATCAGAATGAGCTTCTCCCTTTATCCATAAGACAGGACAGGATTGCATCCATTGATAGAACTCACCAGGCATTCTATTCTCATCTTCAAACTTTTCTTTAAACGTTGGGCTTAGTGCCATTATAGTCTCCTTTTAATTAATAAACTTAACATTGTGTAGTCTGCGCCTCAATCTCGAAATTCTTTTTTTTGTTTTATTTCCTAAACATTCTACTATTTCTTTTTCTTCTTTCGGTAATCCTTCAGTAAAAGGAAGGAGTTTATCAAAACAATATGCATATGTTTCTATTACCGAAATATCTTTACTGTCTAATACACCAAGATAATTATAAATACAAGCTTGTTCACCCAATACTCCGTATGTTAAAGCATCACAAGCATTGATTGTTTGTTCTTCAAATATAATATCATTTCTATGGTTCATATATCTAGGCATATATAATAACTTACTATTATTTAATAGGCCTGTATCACTCTCAGGAATCTCATCCCACATTGCAGGATTTATAATAAAGAGTGAAAGATCAATCATTCCTCTGTGCATCTTTCTGGATGTAAGCTCATAGTGTTTAAAAATACTAGGATGATCTGCATAAACTGCTTCTCTACTTACACCTAAATGATACTTTTTTAATTTCTCTCTAGAAGGTAAGTCTCCTTCTTTTATATTTAATACTAATCCACTTTTAACAACAAGAGTTATATCATCTATATTCTTTAAAGCTGTTCCTATTTTACTTTCACTTGGCTCAACTACCTTATACTCGTAGCCAGTCATGTTAGCTTCTATTGAATTAGTTGTTAGCCTTGTTAGATTATTCGTTTCCAGTATTAAGAGTTTTAGGTTTTTTTGGTTTGACATGTTCTACATCTTTAAAAAAATTAAAAAAGTTATCTATTCTTTCTTTTGGATTGTCTACTAAGTAAGAAATCAAACCAGAAAACTCAGAAGATAAAATTCTTTTAAGTCTATCTACTTCTGGAACATTATGAACATCTCCTTTCCATATAGCAGTATAAATAGGAGTATAGGTACGAGGTGATGCTCCTTTCTTATCAAACAACCTAACTTCACTTCCTTGTCCTAGTCCGATTAATCCCATTTCAGAATTACTAAAAGTTCCTACAATCTCTGCTTTTTTTAACATTGTATGTCCAGACAGTTTCTTATCTATAACTCTTCTACCAAATCTTTTTCGTAAGTCTGCCATAGAGTATGCGGAAGTTAGTGGATGAGTTTTTAAGTAAGCACCTTCGTATTTAACTTCTCTTGCTACTCTATCCCAATCTACAATATCATTAATAAGATTAGTTCCTGGCAAAAAGATAATATAAGGATAATCTACGTTTGTTTTTCTTAACCTATACTTGTCTGTACCCTTATTAATTATACTGTCGAACAGCATTTTACCAGAAGATGTAATCTTTCCTTTTGCTGCCTCAACCATTATACGAGTAGCATGCATAAAAGAGGCTGGCTTCATAAAAATAAACTTAGTGAAGACATCAGTATAAACATATCCGTGTATTCTAGGATCATCAGGGAAGTCATACCATATGTCGTATTCTAAATTCGTTCCGTTATTGCCTTTAGGAGGTAGTAACTTATGTATCTCACTTAATCTCTCATTCTCTTCTTTCCTTAGTAGACTTCCAGACTTAAAGAAATGCGCAACCTTATTATTTAATACATCATGTTGTGCTAAGACTTCTATTGCCATTTGATTCTCGTCTTTAGTAACATAAAAGTAATTTACCATAGTTAATTGCCATTGAACATTACCTGTTTGATTAAGAGATTTTTAAGATGCTCATTAGTATCTGTTATCTCTTGTATCTTATCTTCTAATTCTTCTATACGTTCATCTGTATCTTTGAAATGATCTACGATAATGGCTAAAGTTTCTTCTGTGCGCCTAGATATTAACTTAATTTCTTTCTCTACTTCCATCTAATCCATTGCCTTCCTTAAATTTATCTTGTAACCATTCTTCATTTTTTGTAAAATATATTTCGAAGTTTGCGTAAGGTGTTTGTCCATGATGAAAGCGTTCATAACAGTTTTCTTCATATAAATACCTACAAAACCGTACAAAATCTCTATCAGCTGCCACCTTCGTTCTCCCAGCCATCTAGTTCTTCATGATCTATGACTGTTACCTCCTTTTCTATTTTAGCAGGTAGTATAAAGACTCCACCAGAATAATTGTGATTAACATCCAATCTTTCTTTCTTTGTTACACCTACTCTATCCAGAATGGCCGTTGCCGCTTGTAGTTTGTTAACTATTTGAGGTATAGGTTTGTTTGTTTTCATTATTTCAACTAGTTTGAACGCTGCTTCAGGTGCGCTATTAGCTAAAACATTGGTAGCCAGGTCTATTATCTCTTCCTTGAGAGAAGATATTACTTGATAATGGTTGCCACTATAACCCGCAAGTGTTGCCGCTTGTTTCGGATCTCCATTTGTAGCTATAAGACAATCCAAAAACTTCTGTTGCTTCTCAGTTAGAGTTCTTGATTTGTTTTTCGTTGTTAAATAAGTATTTACCATCCTATATATACAGTATAGACTGGTTAACAGGTTTGTCAAGTCTTTTTTTTAAAAAAAAAAGGTAAATAATGCTTGACAAATGCTACCATCACCTATATACTGGAGTAACACACCCCGTAACACTAGCTGCCTATTTCTGGTAGCTCTTTGCTCCTATGTATTTTACAAATTTTACAAATTTACCCAAGGAGATCATAATGAGGGCAGATTTCAGATCTGGTAAACCTTTGAAAATTAGTAAAAATGTGCGATCACTACATATTATATACCTAGGCCCCCTAGTCCACCTGCCTCCCCGCCTCTGACAGTACACCAGGAACTTATCCACAAGTAATTCACAGGATATCCACAGCTTGTACACAGGCCAGACATCATTTATCCACAAGTAATTCACAATATTTGACAAGTTGTTAACAGTTTGTCCACATTCTTTTTGTACAAATTTGTAAAATTTTAAAATATTTTTAAATTTGACAAGTATTAACATTTATGCTAGGCATTTATAAATTTTTAAAAACTGGTAAATTCAAAATGATAGTTTTTCATGCATTAAGCTATCGTAATAAGATTTTAAAAGATTTAAACAATTTCAACTATTTATATAATATTTGTATAAATGTCTTGACTTCCTTTTGAAATATCTATAGTCTTCAATATATGGATTTAATTTTAATAAATAAACAAGGATATATTATGGAATATGATAACGATTTAGACGATGTAATTGAATTACCTACTGAGTCATTAGAGGACTATTTAAAACGTACTGAGAATGATGAGGAGGATATAACATGAACCAACAAATAGAGATTGCTACAACTACATTAGATGAGAGACTTGTATTTGTACATGTTAAAAAAGAACCTGAAGCAAAACCAATATTAGCCAAACAGGTAAAAGTTGGTAGCTATCAAAATAAACCTAGAATTGTATTACAAAATAAAATACTATTTAAATGTGGTTTTGATTTTGGAGTGAGTATTAGATTCTATAAACTACGTAACCGATATATTATTAGAGCAATAAAAAGTGATAGTGTTAATGTTGTGAGTAGATGTAGAAATCATGGTGTAGATTTACCAACTATAGATATGAAGAGAGGATTAGAGGGTGTTTTTGTATCAGGTAGCAAAGTTAATGTATCTTATTACCCTAATAAGATTGTAATTAAGGAGGTTTCGTAATGGATGGATTAATATTCGGATTTACTGATAACATTGTAGTCTTAATAGGTTCTTATATCGGTTTTGATATCGATAAGAAATTAGGTGGAAAGGGGAGAGTTGGTGGCATTTTGGGAGCTACTCTATCAAATACTATATCTGATGGCATTGGCACTCTATTAGATCCTACAATGGAGGGTTTTTTCTTAGGTATAGTTCTGGGTTGTTTAATACCAATAGCATTAATTCCTATAATTGAAATTGCAAAAGGAAACAAATAACATGTATAAAACTTATTTAAAAAATTCAGATTTAAACAAAGAGATATTATTTAATGGTGAAAAAACCACGTTGGGTTCTATCTTGACAACTCATAAAGATTACTTTAATAAGAAACCTAATTTTCTATTAGGTATCAATTCATCCAGCAAAATTGTTAAAGGTAAAAAGTTGAATACATTTACAGGAGTTTTGTATTTAGCAAGCCATACAATGGTATCATCTAAAACATTGTGTCCTAATGCTATCAGAAATGGATGCCATGTTGATTGTTTGGTATCAAGTGGCATGTTAGGCATGAGAACCCAGCAATTAGCAATGATTAGCAGGACTTTATACTATATCCATTTTAGAAAAGAATTCTTAGCTCAATTGAGATTAGAAATAACTAAGGGTTATAAAAGATATAATGATAGTTTTGCAATCAGGCTAAATGGAACTTCAGATATAAATTGGAAAGCTATTGTTAATGAGTTCCCTCATGTTCAATTCTATGATTACACTAAAAACAAAAACATGATGATTAAGAATAAAAATAAAAATCATCATTATACATTTAGTGGATCAATGTATAGTGCTTATTCTAGAAAAGAGTTATCTGAAGCTATCCAATCTGGTTTAAATGTTGCAATAGCATTTAATACCAAAGAGTCTAAAAAGGATACTTTAAAGATACCTAAGAAAATATTCAATAGGCAATTAGTAAGTTTTGATGATACCGATGTACGGTTTAAGGATAAAGCTGGATCAATTGGATATCTCAAAAGAAAAGGAAGTAATATTAACCAACGGCTGGAAGCTAACAAAGAGATTAATAACTTCTTTGTTACTGAAGCTAACATAAAGGAGCTAACAACGTGAAAAAAGATAAACGTTTTAAGCATTCAGATTTTACACCTAACATCTATGTTGTTATGTGTTGGGCTATGTTGCCTATTGCACTAATAATATTGTGGGTTGTAATAACTCTTTGTTTTTCAATGACTTAATCCAGGATTAAGAAATTTAGGATATAGGTTTTTACTTTTTCTGGCCAATGAGGGCCAGGAAATTTTATACATTTTTAAGGATAACTTCCTGGTCAGCTGCAATATATGAATTACTATCATCATAGAAAAGCCAACCGCAGGGCTACAAGGGTTTTTCAAATTCCCCTGGCAGGCCTGGCCAAGCTGCATAATAAAGTTTTTCCTGGCTAACTCTTGCTATCCTTATAGTTTTATGGTAAAATCACATAACATGGTAGAACGGCAACACAGGCAACAACTAAAAGGAGCAACATTGTGGCATATATAACAGCAGAAGAAACAAGACAGATAAGAAACAAATTGAAAGAAGAATTACCCAATCTAAAATTTAGTGTCAGTAAAGGAAGTGGAAATTATTCAGTTAATGTTTCTATCCTTAAAGGTGACATTGATTTTAGAAATTTAAAACTTTCATCATCACATGGGATTAATATCAATCAATATCATTTAGATCAATATGGAGAGCATGAAGAAGTTCTTGAAAAGATTATGAACATTATCAAAACTGCTCCAGATAGAAAATGGTTTGATCATAGCAATTCACAAATTGATTATTTTTGTACTGCTTATTATATTGATTTGTCTGTAGGCAACTGGAAAAAACCTTACATCTACTCAGGAGAATCCACATGAGATATAATCTTAAATTCAAAGCAGACGACATAGGTAAATTGGTTCTTAATTCTATTAGAAGCAATCCTGAAATCAAAAGAGATTTTAAAATAAGAGTCAGAGCTAACGGCAAGAGAAAAATACATGCCATTGCTGATGGTTTACACGCTAGAGGATATGATCAAGACTTACCGATCCGCTACGCTACAGAATATAGAGTTTATTTAATAAAAAAAGGGGAGCAATCATGAGTCATTACATGACAGGAGAACAAGAGCAACGAATAGTAGATGGAGTAACTGATGTTTGGAAGCTACCAGATCGAGATGATCTATTAGATGATTGTATCAGTTTTGTAGCAGATAACTATTCCCACAGTTACGAAATTAAAGACTTAGTGATCGAGTTCTTGTCTTTGAGGTGTTATGATAGTATATCTAGTTCAGACTTGGAAGCTATGGCAATGGATGAGCAGGACAGAGAAGTAATTACAAAATACGAAGACATTCGGGGAGTGTGAGATGAGTGAACCAACTAAAAAACTAAAACCATACATTGTTAGAATAAGAACTCAGGGAATATGGTGGGATGAATACGAAGTACAAGCAGTAAGTGAAGATGAGGCTTGGGATAATTGGAGTGAAGGAGATAAGATAAATGATGATCCAATAGCTCCTAAAGAATATGAGTGGGAAGTCTACGATGTTACACCTGATTTTTATGATGATGATTACGATGATGAATAATGTCTCACCTGGCCATTCCTTGACTCCAAAGGTGTCATATGGTAAAATGCCCATACCATTAACATAACGAGGACAAACAAATGGACTATAACACCGACAACCTAGTAGATAATGCCTACCGAGATCGAGAACCTCTCGAACACTCAGGCAACGTAGAAATACAAACAAGGATTAATAAAATTCAAGATGAGGTCGAAGTAGAATTAAGACTTAATCGAAAAGAGACAGAAAAGAAACTCTTTAAACTCATTGATGAACTTACTAAAAAGAGGACAAGCAAATGAAGACAAATATCCCAATTGAAATAGATGATGATCAAAGATTAAATCTTGGACAGAAGTATCACGACACAAAAGCAAAGAAGATGATCTCTAGAAAAGAACTTACTGAAGTTGTGCAATACTTTGTTCTTCAGTTACTAAAGAATCCAACTACCACAAAAAGAACCATAGAAAATATATCTTCTAATACAAAAGGAATGAAATACTTTTTCAACGGTACACAGGTTAACGAAGAAACATACAATGATGGTATTGAGCAATGGCTCATGGACAGATCATGAGTATGAAAGAGTTTAGAGTTGTAAGATCAACCAACCTATCAGAAGAATGTTATGTCATGGCTGAAACTGCTGACGAAGCTGAAGAACTTGCAATAGAGGTGGAGCAGGATTGGGAACATCTATGGGATCGTGGAGATATCGTAGCTGAAGAGTGTGACTACTTAGCTAAAGAGGTGATAGTATGAATGTCTTGAGCTTATTTGATGGCATGAGTTGTGGGCAACAAGCACTAGATCGTTTAGGTGTGAAGGTAGACAACTACTACGCATCTGAGATAGACAAGTATGCTATAAAGATCACACAAAAGAACTACCCTGATACGATTCAGTTAGGTGATGTTCGGGATGTTAAAGGTTCTGATCTTCCAGCCATAGATTTAATACTCTGTGGTTCACCTTGTCAAGGGTTTTCTTTTGCGGGAAACCAGTTGGCTTTTGATGATCCTAGATCAGCTTTATTTTTTGAGTTCATACGAATACTAAAAGAATGCAAACCTAAATATTTTCTGTTAGAGAATGTTCGGATGAAGCAAGAGTATATTGATGTCATTACAGATGAAGTATCTTTTTTATATCCAACAGAAGGTTCTTATGTACAAGCTACCTTCTTTGATTTTGCGCATAGAGGGATGAAACAAAAAAGAAAGAAGATTGTTCCTGTGCTGATAAATTCTAGTTTAGTAAGCGCACAGAATCGTCAACGTTTGTATTGGACTAACATTCCAAACGTGACACAACCAGAAGATAGAGGAATAGCTTTGAGGGATGTGTTGGAAGATACTGTTGCGGAACATTACCAAGCAGGAGAGGAGTTACAACAGAACTATGCAGGTGGTAACTTCTTAAACCCTAGCTACAAGAGTCAAGCCAACACCATCCACAACGTAGAGGGTAAGTCTGGAACAATTTGTGCAGGCACACATGGTTACGCTAACGGATATGTAAAGACACCTAAACAAGTTGGAACAGCGATAGACATCAACGGACACGATATCCTCAAGAGAGTTTACTCACCAGATGGTAAGTCACCTACTCTCAACACTATGGGTGGCGGTAATAGACAACCCAAAGTTGTAACAGGTGCGTGGCGCGGAAGATACAGAGTCGATGGAGTCAGACAGGATCACAAAGGTTCTGTTGCAGGTAGAACTAAGCAGATGTTAGAGCTTCGTAAAGATGATAAGACTAATGCGCTAACTACAGTCCAGAAGGACAATGTGGTAGTAGAACCAGAGAAGATGAATTGGCGCAAGCTATCGGTTGTAGAATGTGAGCGTTTGCAAACAGTCGATGACGACTACACCGATGGAGTATCTAACACACAACGCTACAAAATGTTAGGGAATGGTATGACGGTGGAAGTGATCGCACATATATTAAGCAATGTTTCACCTGGCCAGCTACAGAAAAAGGTGGATTTCTAACATGTTTTATGGTACAATATACCCTATCTATGATGATAATAATAATAACTAAAGCGTAAGCGAGGTACAATAAATGGCTACAGTAAGTGGAAAAGCTATGTGGGCAAGTGTAACAACTCCACAAACAAGATTTGAGCCTCACAACTATACAATTACTTTGTTGGTTGATGAGGAAATAGCATCAGAGTTCGCATCAGAAGGTTTCGCAGTCAGGGAAACAGATGATGGTAAAGTTCTTGTAATGAAGAGACGTTACCAAAGGAACGATGGAGCAATTAACCCTGTTCCTATATGTGTTGATAAAGATAAAGAACCTTTTACTGATCGAATTGGAAACGGTTCTGAAGTTGTTGTTCAATACAGAGGATACGAAAATCAGTTCGGTAAGTTTATAGAACTTCAAGGAGTTCAAGTTTTGGAACTTGTAGAGTATGAACCTTTGCCTGATGATGGCGAGGAATTTTAATGGCTGAGAAATTTGATAAACCTTTCATACCTATCAACGGTGTGAATTTAACTGTTGACGATCTTCCAGAAGGCAAGGGAAGAGATATCTTTGGAAGATTGCAACGGTTAGCTCAAAAGAAAGCTCTGTTAGTTCTAGACTTAGAAGAACTTCAAGCAGGAATGAATTGGTTTACTAATAGGCTCGTAGATCTAGTCAATAATGAAGGTGAAGAACCTGATGATAGTAATGTTTGACGAGTAATTTAAAATTTTCCTGATTGGTTTATCTGTTCCAAGATAAGCCTCTGGTAAGAAGTACCAATGGTCAGGGTGGATGGTAAACTTCGGTTGGAGGGTAGGTCAAAGGTAGATCATTGGAGCAAACGATGCAAGTAAAAAGAAAGAAAGGTTTTGTACAAAAACATTTGGAATGTCCTTCATGTGGACATAAGAAATGTTACGCAATAAACGCAGATGGTTCTGGCTGGTGTTTCAGTTGCAATTATCGTGGACAACATGAAAAGGGAGTAGCTCTCGTGCCTGATAAACAGACAACTCAATTTACTTCAAACACTTCTGTTGATGCATCAACTTATTCAGCATTAACAGATAGGAAAATATCTGAGGCAACTGCTCGTAAGTATGGAGTGAAGGTTGTTACTTCTACTGATGGAACAATATTTCAGCACAAGTATCCTTACTACGATGATAATGGCGAGAGAGTTTCTACAAAAACAAGACAAGTAAAGAGCAAGAAGTTTTCTTGGGAAGGAACACAAAAAGATATAGGTTTGTTCGGTGAACAGTTATTCAAGAAAGGAAAATATTTAACTATTACTGAGGGTGAGTGTGATGCAATGTCTGCTTACGAATTAATGGGAAGTAGATGGTCGGTAGTTTCCATAAGACACGGTGCAGGCAACGCAGAACAAGACATCAAGGACAGTCTTGAGTTCGTAGAAGGATTTGACAATGTTGTTATTTGTTTTGATAACGACAAGCAAGGGAGAAAAGCATCACAGAAAGTAGCTAGGTTATTAAGACCAGGAAAAGCAAAAATAATGCGACTTCCTGATGGGTTTAAAGATTCAAACGATATGCTCAAGGCAAATGAACACAAAAAATTTGTGACATGTTTTTGGGGAGCAAAGACTTATACACCGACAGGAGTGTTGAATATTTCTGAGAAACGAAAGCAGTTTCATAACAGGGAAAAGAGAGATACTATTCCATTTCCGTGGGAAGGTTTGAACAAAAAGTTATATGGACTACAGACAGGAAGCTTACTAACTTTTACAGGTGGCACAGGTTTAGGTAAGTCTAGTGTTACTCGTGAGATAGAACATTGGCTTATTAAACAAACAAAAGACAACGTAGGTGTTATATCTCTAGAAGAAGATTGGAGAAGAACGGTAGATGGTATTCTATCTATCGAGGCTAATGCAAGGTTGTATATAGATCAAGTAAGAGATGAGTATTCTGAAGAAGAGCTAGATGGTTTTTTTGATATACTGACTGATGATAGTGATGAAAATAAATTATGGATTCATGCGCATTTCGGAACAAGCGACATAGAGGAAATATTTTCTAAGCTTAGATTTATGATTATAGGATGTAATTGCAGATGGATTATCATAGATCACTTACATATGTTGGTTAGCTCAATAACAGAAGGTGATGAACGTAGAGCTATTGATGCGATCATGACTAGATTAAGAAGTATTGTTGAAGAAACTGGAGCAGGTTTGATTCTAGTATCTCATCTAAGAAGAGTTATGGGTAATAAAGGACACGAAGACGGCATTCAAGTTAATCTAAGCCATTTAAGAGGTAGTCAAGGCATAGCACAACTAAGCGATTGTGTTATAGCTTTAGAACGTAATCAACAATCAGATGATCCAGAAGAAGCGAACACTACAGTATTACGAGTTTTGAAATCTAGGTACACAGGTGACGTAGGATATGCAACAAGTTTATTCTATGATAAGCATACTGGCCGCCTGTCTGAGCTTGAATTAGATTCTTTTGAAAAAGATGTGGAGTCAGCATGGACTTAGTATTTGATATAGAAACTGACGATTTAAAAGCCACGAAAGTGCATTGTATGGTAGCTCAAGATTATGACTCTGGCAAAATTTATATGTTTGCTCCTCACCAGTTAGAGTCTGGTCTTGAGTTACTTCAAAAAGCAGACAGATTAATAGGACACAACATAATAGGCTTTGATGTTCCTGTTATCAAAAAATTGTACGGTGTAGATCTGTCTGATAAAGAACTTGTAGATACACTTATCATGTCAAGATTATTTAATCCTGTTCGTGAAGGTGGACATAGTTTAGAAATGTGGGGATATCGTTTGAAATATCCTAAGAAAGATTTTGATGAGTATGAAAAGTATTCAAGTAAAATGTTGGACTACTGTAGAAGGGATGTCCAATTAAATTCTCTGGTATTAAGAGAACTAAAGAAAGAAGGACTTGGTTTTTCTAAAGAAAGTGTACAGCTTGAACAAGAAGTGTCTTTGATATTGAAAGAACAAGAAGATACTGGTTTCCTGTTTGATGCATACAAATCCGAAATATTGTTAGCAGAACTAAGAGAGAAAATGCAAGCAACGGAAGACGAAGTTCACCAAGTTTTTAAACCTAGAAAAGTATTTGAAAAAATTATGCCGTCTTATAGGAAAGATGGTACGCTTTCTAAACTAGGAGTTAGTGAAACAACAAACAAAAAAGTACATCTGCTTGGTTCAGAGTATATGTTATTAAAAAACGGAACACCTCATTTTGTTAGAACACATGAAGAAGAATTTAATCTTGGTTCAAGGAAACAAATAGGAGAATACCTACAAGACTTCGGATGGAAACCTGCACGATTTACACCAACAGGTCAGCCTATTATAGACGAAGGAACTTTAAATAAAGTTAAGCATATACCAGAGGCAAAATTGATAGCTGAGTTTTTGCTGCTTCAGAAAAGGGTAGCACAGATAAGTTCTTGGACAGAAGCTGTAGAAGAAGATGGTAGAATTCACGGTTTCGTAATATCAACAGGAACTATAACAGGAAGAATGTCAGCAAGGAGTCCAAACTTACAACAAGTTCCTTCTGTTAAGAGTCCATACGGTGCAGAATGCAGATCTTGTTGGATTGTACCAAAGGATTATAAGTTAGTTGGAATAGATGCAAGCGGTTTAGAATTAAGAATGCTTGCACATTATATGAAAGACAAGGAGTTTATAAATGAAATCGTTAATGGAGACATACATGCCCGCAATCAAAAAATTGCAGGGCTTAAATCTAGAAGTCAAAGCAAAAGCATTATCTATGCAATCATCTACGGAGCAGGAAACAAAAAGCTTGGTCAAATGGTCGGAGGAAGTACAGCTCGTGGTAAAAAACTTCGAGAACGCTTGTTTGCTGATCAACCAGCATTTAAATCGCTTGGAGATAGAGTTACACAAGTTGCAAAAAGAGGCTACGTTAAAGGACTCGATGGAAGACGGATTAATATAAGAAGAAACTATGCATCTTTGAATAGTTTGTTACAGGGAGCAGGAGCTACAATCATGAAAAAAGCATTGCTCTTGTTATATAAAAACGGAAAGAAAAGAAATTTAGATTTTAAATTTGTTGCCAACATTCATGATGAGTGGCAAGTAGAAGTGCATACTGCACATGCCGAATACTTTGGTAAGCTTGGTGTAGAAGCAATCAAAGAAGCAGGCACTTTTTATAACCTTCGGTGTCCTTTAGATGCTGAATACAAAATAGGAGATAGTTGGAATGATACCCACTAAGAATGAAAATCATAAAATGTATGGAAAAACTTATAACTTTAAAAAAGATCCTAAATGCACCAAGTGTTCTGTAGATCTAATTTCAGAGCAGGAAGATAGCGGTTTCAACTGGAGACCTGCTCTTGTTGTCAGACATTGGTATATTTGTAGCTCTTGTCACAACGATATGAAAAGTTATCACTATTATTTGAGGAAAGCTAAAAAGTACACAGAGCAGATAGCCACTATCAATTTAGAATATATTCAACGTTTTAATCAAATCAAAGAAGGCTTTGTATACATGTTAACTAATCCTGCTTGGAAAGGTTGGATCAAAGTTGGAATGGCTGTTGATGCAGATGACAGATGTAATGCTTATCAAACAAGCAGTCCTCACAGAGATTACACAGTACAGTACAAAAGATTTTTCAAAAACCGAAGAGTAGCAGAAGAGAAGGCACATCTTCTTCTTTCTGACATTGCTTCCGATGTAAATGGAGAATGGTTTAATGTAACAGAACACAACGCTCAAGAAGTAATAGATTCTATATGAAAAATCTCAATACATTAGTAGCTGATATCTATGATAGTATATCTGTTTTAAATGACGGAACAGCACTAAATGTATCTGAAGAAGATATAGATAATTTCGGAAATGCTATGAAAGAAGTGTTGCGGAACTGGTCACATCCTAAAGAAAGATCAAGTAAAAATAATTTACGTATGAGCAACGTTGGTAGACCAATGCGACAACTTTGGTATGATTTAAAATCAGAAGACAAAGCGCAACTTCCGTTAGATTCTTCCGTGTTTATCAAGTTTTTATATGGACATATCTTAGAAGAAGTTGTTCTTTTGTTGGTAAAACTAGCAGGACATGATATTAGTGCCGAGCAGGAAGAAGTAGTTGTTGACGGTGTAAAAGGACATATGGATTGTAAAATAGATGGGGAAGTTATTGATATTAAAACAGCTTCTGGTTTTGCATTCAAAAAGTTCAGAGACGGAACACTAAGAGACGATGATCCTTTCGGATACATGGCTCAACTAGCAGGGTATGAAGAGTCAGCAGAAACAAACGAAGGTGGTTTCCTGGTCTTAAATAAAGAAACTGGTGAACTTGCGTTGCATATACCAGAATATTTGGACAAACCAAACATACGAAGTAAAATTACAAAGATCAGAAATTATTTAAAATTTGACGAACCGCCAGATCGATGTTATAATGATATACCAGACGGTAAAAAAGGAAACATGAAACTTGCTCGTGGTTGTGTCTATTGTAGGCATAAAAATACGTGTCATGAAGATGCTAATGATGGTGAAGGTCTGAGAGTTTTTAAATATTCTAACAAGCTTGTTTATTTCACCAACGTTACAATAGAACCTAGAGTTCCTGAGATAACAAGGTGAATGGAAGAAATTCAAAACAATACAGAAAGACAGGAAAACAAATCTTAGTTGATTGGTTGCGGTCTGTTATACCCGATGAAGAAGACGGTGCTAAGATAACTGTAAAAAACATAGAAGAATTTCTAGCTGAACAAACGCATGTTTACATGAATAGAAAGTTTCTTCTTAGTGCTTATTCTTTGAAATGGATTTATAAACGTGTCAAAAGAAACCCTAAGTTAACTTTTGAACAACTACAAAAAGATCTAAAGCAGGAACAAAAACCAACAACAGGATCATTCACTTTATGAAGAAGAAGACAAAAAAGATAAAACAGTTAGAAGAGTCAGGTGAAATAGAAATTGATATTAATTCAATTGATTTAGAAGAACTATTGATAGCATTAGGCGGAGTCCTGTTCGCAGGCGCAGATGTAATGGAGTTAGATACTCCCTTGCTTGAACGTCTAGCAGATTTAATAACAGCAGAGATTGTTATTCGTGAAAACAATTTATCTCCTGCTCCTAGAGGAGAAACAATGCACTAATGAGAAAACCTAGAAAGAAAAGACCTACTGAAAAAGGACTACCAAAAGGATACGATTCTAAATGGGAGTATGATCTACATAAAGAGCTATTAGACAAATGGGAACACCACAAAGGTTTGATAGAATATTCTATTCCGCATAAGTATCATCCAGACTTTCTAAGAATTATTGATGATAGTATTATATACCTCGAAGCAAAGGGTAGGTTTTGGGATTATGCAGAATACAACAAATACAAATGGGTTAAAGAGATACTTCCTGATGATTGTGAATTAGTATTCATCTTCTCTAATCCATCTGCTCCAATGCCTGCAGCAAAACGAAGAAGAGACGGCACTAAACGAAGTCATGCAGAATGGGCAGAGAAGAATGGATTTAGATGGTATAGCGAAGATAGCTTTCCTAAAGAATGGAGATAAAACATGGGATTGAAAGAATTTAACGATAAACTAAATGCAGATTATATCAAAGAAGAGAAGGTATTTATAATGGCTGGAGACTTAGTTAATCATCCGCCACACTATAATAAAGGTGATATAGAATGCATAGATGCTATCGAAGCTATGCTTACATACGAAGAATACGTAGGTTATTTAAGAGGGAACTCTTTAAAATATCGTTGGAGATTTAGATATAAGAATGGAATACAAGACTTAGAAAAAGCAGAATGGTATGAAAACCGATTATTGGAAGAGTTAAAGAAACATGCCGACAAAGTTTAAACAATCGTATACATCAAAGAACAGACAGACTGGTGTAAAGACTACAACATATTACTGGATGAAAGGAATTACAAAGAGTACGTTATTCGATGGATTAAATAACGATAATACTACACCAAAAATGAAACATAAGATTAGAAAAGAATTGAACCGAAGAGGTATTAAAATAAGGAATAAAAATGAAACAGGTTGAATTACCCACACAGTACCAACAGTTTATACATCTCAGTAGATACGCTAGATGGAATGAAGATTTACAAAGACGCGAGAATTGGCAAGAGACAGTCTCAAGGTATTTTGATTTCTTTGAAGAACATTTAAAAGAGAACAATAACTACAAACTAACTAAGAGACTTCGTAAAGAGTTAGAAGAGGCTGTATTAAATCTAGAAGTCATGCCGAGCATGAGAGCATTGATGTCAGCAGGTAAGGCACTAGAACGAGATAATGTTGCAGGTTTTAACTGTGCTTATGTTGCAGTTGATAATCCTCGTGTCTTTGATGAGACACTTTACATACTTATGTGTGGCACAGGTGTCGGATTCAGCGTAGAAAGACAGTATATTAATAAGCTTCCTGATCTTCCAGAAGAACTACATGATACAGATACCATCATTAAGGTAGCAGATTCAAAGATTGGTTGGTCAAAAGCCTACAAAGAGTTTTTATCGTTACTTTATTCAGGGCAGATTCCTAAGTGGGATCTTTCCAATGTTAGAGCGCATGGCGCAAGACTAAAAACCTTTGGTGGTCGTGCTTCTGGCCCAGATCCTCTTGAAGATTTGTTTCGTTTTACTATTAATATCTTCAAAGATGCTAATGCAAAAGGACAAAAGAAACTTGTATCTATTGATTGTCACGACTTAATGTGCAAGATTGCAGAAGTTGTGGTTGTTGGTGGTGTCAGAAGATCGGCACTCATCTCTTTATCTAATTTATCTGATGAAAGAATGAGGAATGCTAAAAGCGGAGCATGGTGGGAAGAGAGCCAACACAGGGCATTGTCTAATAACTCCGTAGCCTATACAGATTCAGCAGAAATGGGAGCATTTATGCGAGAGTGGCTTTCCTTGTATGAAAGTCGTAGCGGTGAACGAGGTATTTTTAATCGTCAGGCTGCTGAGAAACAAGCATCTAAAAACGGCAGGCGCGAAGAGTACAAGGATTATGGTTGCAATCCTTGTAGTGAAATCATATTACGCAACAAACAGTTTTGTAACTTAACTGAAGTAGTAATCAGAACAAAAGATAATTACGCGAGTTTAGAAAGAAAGGTGAAGTTAGCAACAATTCTTGGAACTTTCCAAGCAACTTTAACGAACTTTAGATATTTAACAAAAGCTTGGGAAAACAACACAGTTGATGAAGCTCTGCTTGGTGTATCGTTCACAGGTATTATGGATAATAAAGCATTAAGCGGTCAGGGAAGTGCTGGTTTGTTAGAAAATTATTTAAAAGATTTGAAAGATTTTGCAATAGTAACTAATAAAAAATGGTCTAAGAAACTTGGCATTAATCATTCTGTTGCTATTACTTGTGTAAAACCTAGCGGAACTGTTAGTCAATTAGTAGATAGTGCATCAGGAATTCATACTAGGCATAGTCCATACTATATCAGGACTGTTCGTGCTGATAAGAAAGATCCAGTAGCACAGTTGATGGTTGATCAAGGAGTTTACCACGAAGACGATATAACTAAACCAGACCACACTTATGTGTTCTATTTCCCTATTAAATCTCCTAAAACTTCTATTACAAGAGATAACCTAAGTGCTTTGTCTCATTTAAAGCTTTGGAAATTCTATCAGGATGAATGGTGTGAACATAAACCATCGTGTACTATATCTGTTCGTGAACATGAATGGTTAGATGTAGGATCGTGGGTATGGAAAAACTTTGATTCTATTTCTGGTATATCCTTTTTACCTTATACTGATCATTCATACAAACAAGCACCGTATCAGGAAATAACAGAAGATGAATACAACTCATGGTTAAGTAAAACAGTTGACATTGATTGGACAAGGATAACTGAATATGAAAAGGAAGACATGACTGAGAATACTAAGGAACTTGCGTGTGTTGCAGGTGCGTGCGACATATGAAGGAAGCAAATGTAATTAGCTACAAGGTACTCGTAGATGCTACAGGTAAATTGGTTACAGAACAGTCAGTAGCTGAGATAGATCAGATAAAAGACAGTTTAAATCCTTATACTTATGCTCTTTTGAAAACTATAATTAGAACAGCAAGTGTTGAATTTACACAAATACATGCTAAAATAATAACAGAATTAGAAGCTAGGGTTTACAAAGATTAATGAAAGAAAAAACAGTTGAGTCTAAAATAGTAGATATTCTAGGTTTCTTTATGTCTTTAGATATAGAAGATAAGGAATTAGTATTTAAAATTTTAAAAGATTTCATGGAGAAAGAATGAAAATATTTATTGGTTACGAAGAAGAATATCCTGAAGCATATGAAGTATGTAAGGCTTCTATCGAAAGATTTAATAAAACACATCAGATTGTGCCTTTAATAAAAAAGAATCTAATTAAAGAGGGATTATACGATAGACCAGTTGCAGGCGAGAACACAGACTTTGCTTTTACTAGATTCCTGGTTCCTTATCTTTGTGATTACAAAGGCTATGCTTTATTTTGTGATGGAGATTTTTTGTGGAGAAGTGATCCAGAAGAACTTAGATCTTTTGAAGATGATGAGTACGCTATCCATGTTGTTAAACATCCGCAACTAATAACATCTAAACATATGAAAATGAATACACATGTGAATAGACCTTATGAAAAAAAATATTGGTCTAGTTTAATGTATATGGATTGCACCGAGTCAGAAGTATTGACTGTTGACTATGTTAATACTGCAAAAGCTTCTGATTTACATAGTTTTAAATGGTTGCCTGAAGATATAGTAATAGGAGAACTACCTGTTACTTATAATATGCTAGTGGGATATTATCATCTACCTGATCCAAAAGCAGTACATTTTACAGACGGAGGCCCATGGTTAGAAGGGTATGAGAATGTTGAGTATGCTGGCGAGTGGAATCAAGTTAACAGGCAAAAACCAATAAAAAATTTTGGAGGCGGAGTATTCTAACATGAAAGTTAAGTGGGATAGGTTTTATTATAAACCCTTACCTGATTGTCTTACTATAAAAGAAAGTACAATAAAGGGAGCAGGACTAGGTATGTTTGCTACTAAAGATATAGAAAGAAAGTATGACTTTGGTACTTCACATATAAAAGTACCGCCTATTGTAGGCTACATAAGAACTCCTATAGGTGGGTTTGTAAATCATTCAAAAAAATCAAATACTATTATCATACAACTTTCCGATTGGGATGATTATAAAATTTTTAATTTAATCGCAACAGGTAACATACATAAAGGGCAAGAACTATTTCTTAATTATGATGATGGTGATAGCAGAGAGATGTCTAAGCTATATGTAAATGGTGATAAGGAAAAAGAATCTAGGGAATATGATGTTCAAGTGGCAATAGATGCAGACTAATAATAAAGACAGCTTTCTTGAGCATAGAAAAAACCAAGAGTCTAAACATTTTAGTGGTAAAGAAACTTTATCGCCATTAGATTCAATACTTACTGTAGAAATAAACACTACAGAACTTTGTAATCGAACCTGTTTCTTCTGTCCTAGACACGATCCAAAAGTATTTCCTAATCGTAATCTACATATGTCACCTAAAGGTGCAAGAACTATAGCCAAAGAATTAAATCGTAATGGATATAAAGGAAAGATTTCTTTTAGTGGTTTTGGTGAGAACTTTCTTAATCCATTATTTCATAGGATTATCTTTCATTTTAATCTATACCTTCCTGATGCTACACTTGAATGTAATACTAATGGTGATAGACTTACATCAGAATATGCTAGATTATTATTTGATAGTGGACTAGACTTACTGTACATTAATTTATATGATGGCATGGAACAGATAGAACATTTTGATTCTATTATGAGTTATTTTCCAAAAGAAAAATATAAATACAGAGCGCACTACAACGAAGAAGACTACGGACTATTCTTAAATAATCGTAGTGGCACTATAGACTGGCTGGGTATTGATGATAGTAATGTAGAAGAGTTGAAGGGAAAGCCTTGTTTCTATCCTTTCTATAAAATGTTTGTAGATTGGAATGGTGATGTGTTGTTTTGTTCAAACGATTGGGGAAGAGAACATGTCATAGGTAACTTAATGCAACAGACATTACATGAGGTATGGTTCAGTAAGCCTATGAAAAAGATACGCGCTAGACTAGCAAAAGGAGATAGAAGTAAATCACCTTGCAACAAGTGTAGTGTTAATGGACAATTATTCGGAGAGCAGTCATTCAATCTGATACAAAATATAAAGTAATAATAACAGGCACGTATGGATTAGCCAAGTATATTGGTGATTATTATGGTGCAACGAATTTAGAATCTGCTGATAATGCAGACATATTTATAAACTGTGAGCATATCGGCTTTCAACAAGTAAGATTATTTGACAGGTTCTTTAACTTATGGAAAGACGATAAAGATAAATATATAATAAATATATCTTCAAGAGCTGCACAACCTAATATATCTAAAGGCTTTTTGTATGCATCAGAAAAGGCCGCATTGAATCATTACACAAACAATACAGTATATAATTCAGATAAGCTTTGTCGTGTTACTACATTAAATCTAGGTTTGATGGCACATAAAACATTGCCTAGTGTGTCTTATCAGGATGTTTTAGATACTATTAACTGGCTAATAGAATCTTCTTTGGAAATACCTGACATTACTGTTCAACACAGAGCCAACTATCGAAAGGTGCAGGATGATAAATCCAATTTATAAAGAAATAAGCGGAAAGAATATTATATTGGTGGGTAACTCCGTTGAAATTCTAGAATATGATTACGGAGATATTATTGAAACTTACGATGTTGTTGTAAGGTTTGGAAGAGGAGTACCTACACCAGAGCTGGTGAAGTCGATTGGAAAACGAACAGACATTTGGATAACAGGCTTGTTACGTCAGAAATATGCAAGGTTTTTTCCTAAAGCTTTTAAATTATTCAATCGTAATAGAATATATATAGATAAAGAGCTACCAAAAGATAGACTACCTGATTTTGAATATATGGAAATGTTTTCAGACAAGGAACTGCTTGAAATGTACAAGGAATTTGGCTATGTTGATGGTGACAAGTATGAAAAACGACCATCAGCAGGCTTTCTAGCTCTTCTTTATTTTACTAAGGTAGCTAATGATTGGAAAAGTTTAACTCTTATAGGCTTTGATTTCTTTGCTAAGACGTATGACTATAAGATAGGCGGTGCAAAACCTACGAGTTGGCATAAGCCAAAGGCTTTAATTAATCAACATCCTCACAATCCCTCTATAGAAAGAGATCATGCTTTAAAGTTAGAAAGTGATAGTATTATTAAGTGGATAAAGCTTTCAGATTTCACAACGGAAGATATATATTCATTTCAACATTCTTCTCGTTAAGATAGTAAATCAAAATGGATTAAAACATCGAATATTAAATAGCCAAATAGAATACGGAACATCAGTCTGTAGCGTTTACAGTCACTTACTAATGTTCCAAGTTCTTCTTCATCTATATATATTCGTGCCACTATCCAATTTTAATTTGTCTTGGTTTCTTTTCGTCAGGTGTAATTCTTTCTAAAGATATATTTAATAAACCATTATCTAAAACTGCATTTATTACTTCAATATCTTCAGCTAAACTAAACTCCCTTCTAAAGGTTCGTTGTGCTATCCCTTTATGTAAACCAACTCCTGGTGTTTCTTCTTTAGAAGATTCATAAGAAATTCTTAAAGTATTTTCTTGTACTTCTACCTCAAGATCTTTCTTATCTATACCAGCTAATGCAACTTCGATAGTATATTTATCACCGTCTCGTATCACATTATATGGGGGATAGTTTGGCAGCTGGTTTGAGCCTGCGGCCAGATTTGCTATTCTTTCAAAATGGTCGTCAAACCCTAAGAACAGCGAGGAAAATATAGGATCTCCAAAATCCACTAGCCCATGACGAGCTAGATTTGCGTTTCTTCTTATCATTTTTTTTCTCCTTATTATAAGCAAGAATTTTAATTATAAACCTATCCCTAGGGGATGGTTCACTAGATGCCTGTTAGAAGCTTAAAAAGCCTTCTAAAAGGACTTTATTTTTTAAAGTAAGAGATTGTATTATTTACTGCTGCTTTGCACCATACGGCTGCATCTTGTAATAGCGTTGGAAATGTATACCAACCTACCAGCAGACAACAAACTACAATCCATGAGAATATAGTCATTTCTTACCTCCACCTCCACCACCAGTTTTAGGCTTGTCTGAAGGTCCTGGTCTCTCATCATTCTTTTTTCTTATATTGTAGATAACTATTATAGCTATCGCTAAAGCAATATAAGGTGCGTAAATACTTATGTCTTCCATAATCTTTTCCTATTTTTTTAAAGTTATTAATATATCATCTTGCTCGTCACTATCCTGTGCAAATTCAAGATGTTCTACAAAACAAAATCTTTGTAGTAGCTCTATCCACCAAAATGCAGGTTTAACAATTAGGTGTGCATTTCTTCCATCCGATAAAAGCTTTTTAGATTTCTTTAATGGAATACTAAGGAAAGCTTTCTTATTAAATTTAGAAACTAAATGTTCTATTACATTTTCTATATATGCAGGTTCTACATGTTCTAATACATCTGTACATAAAAGATAATCTTCTGCTTTAGGACACCTAGACCATTCTGGTATTGCAGGATCATAGTTAGTAACTACTATAGGTAGAAACCAACCTAAGTTTTCTCCTTTACCACAGCCGTAGTCTAAAAGTCTTTTAACATTATTAGCATATAAAAAATTACATATGCGAATAATATTACCTCGCGGACCTGTTCCCCAATCCTCATCTTTCTTATGTATCTTTTTTAGTTCGTGGATATAATCTTTCGTGATCAACACGACTACTTTTTAGCTTTATTCATTAAACCTATTGCGCCACGTACACCGAAAGAAGCTGCCACAATAACAGAAAAAGTATATTGATACCACGTTGGCATCGTATCTAAAACTGCAAAACCTTCTCGTACATAAGGTACAAGACCAGGAATGAAACACATTATCAAAGGAATCGATATCAAAAGTGTAAGATATTCGTCTTTCCAAGAGGTAGAACTATTGGATTGCGCAATCTCATCCCAGCTTGCCGCGCTTGCAGCTTTCGCTTCAGACTTCTTTATCTTACCACTAAGATAGGTCGAAGCAAGCTTACTGATAGCTTTTAATATACTCATCATCTTTATACATAACCTCTTCAGCTAGTTGTTCAAACAGGCTTCTAAAACTTTCTAAAGTCATAAAGCCTAAATCTAATTTAATTTGTTTAAGCCTGTAAATATTATAGGCTTCAGTAAGTTGTTCTTCTGTATACAATAACATGGTTTATTATAGGAACGAATATAGAATTTGTCAAGTTATTTATGATAATATTCATCTGCTGCATAATCAAAAAACATAGCATCTTCTGCCATTTCTAATGGTTGTCCTGCGTGTTGTTTCATTATAGAATCTTTAACCGTATCCATTCTTCTTCTTGCTTGTTCCTCTACACCTTCATCTATTTTTGCAAGCCTGTATGCTAATTTATTATTCCACGAATCTGTCGATGAATCTCTTACACCAACAAAAAGTTTTCCTTCTAACGGTTTTGAATATCTGAGAGATGAACCCATCTCTTTAGCTTCTAAACCAAATGAGGTCAATCCTTCTCGATCAGGATATGCTCTGTGAATAATTCCTGTATGAATTAAATGATTTAGAGCGTTTCTTCCGCCTGCTGATGAAGGTAGATCTTCTTTCTTCATTCCTCCAGCTATTAATTCCTCTGTAATTTTAAGCCATTCCTTGTCTGATTGATCCCAAACAGCCTGCTTATCAAATATTTCTTCAGGCACTCCTAATCTTCGTGTTAGAATATTTTTTATAATATCACCGCCTTTTCCATAGCCTTTTCTACTAAAAGATCTGTTGTTGCTCTTTGACTTAACTAACAAATTATTAGGACTGTTGTTTTGTGGATTGCCGTCTTTATGGTCTACATCTTTTCCGTCTCCTTTATGAACCCTACCAGATTGTAATAACGATCTTCGCGCTGCGTTTCTTTTTGCTCTGTTTTTCTTTTGTTCAGGTCTAGATTGATAATTTGCGTATTCTTTTTTATAGTTACGTATCTGACCACCTTTTCTTTTGGCTATTCTTCCTTGTAGAGTTTTCACTAATCCACCTTCTGCGTATCCAAAATGTGATATACCACCTTGTGCTGTTAGTTTTTCTTTCATTGCTGGAGTTATAGGAATTGCAAATACTTCTTCAACCAGATCTGCATCTTGTCTTTCTATTCTGGATGCGGGAGTACTCTCGCCAGGATAATCAAATTTCTCATAGCTAGTCCTAGCATTCTTGTCTAATTTTTTAATTACTTTCTTTGCTACACGAGGAATGCTGTGCTTATATAGTACATAGTGCATTTTACCTCTACCAGTTACATGAGGTTCTCCTTTAATATCAAACGTGAAGTAGGTGTATCCTCCCCAATCTTTATTGTCTAGTGGCTCTGAGAGGTATTTCTTAGCATCTGTTGTCGGCTCGATATAACCTTCACGATAATATGTCTCAGTAAATGGTTTATCTTCTGCACTAATAACTATCTTATATTGCTCGTCTGTTAATTTAGGAAAATCTGTCTTTATGTTTGCTTTTAGCTCCTCTTTAGTTTTATACATTTTTAGACCTGTCCAGTTGGTATGAGTTCTACCTTCAACAGGAGGAAATTCTCTAGATCCAGTATAATAAACTTGATATCCAGAGCCGTCTTCAGACATTGCTGCTCTTTCTCGCGGACCTAAAGGACCCATCTGCTCGTCAGCTCCTCCACCATGATATCTTTTAATAGCTATACCATCTGCAACCTGAACCTGTTTATTCCATCTCTCTGTTCCCATAATTGTTGCTGGATCAGAAAGTGTTACATAATCTTTACCTTCTCTAATAGCTTGTAGTATATTTTTCTTTATTAACATTGCAATATATCTATCTTTTTTAAACGGTAGATCTTTTACACCCATAAGGTCGTCTCTAAAGTCTGCTAGTGCTAGGTCTGCTCTGGTTTCAGCTCCTTGTAATCGGTGAATCACAGATTCTCTTGCTCCTTCTTCTATTGCAATAGCAAGCTTTTCAGAAGATGCCTCAAATGCTTCCTCAAGTTCATCATACATTTTTGCTTGTGCTTGATCAAAATATCCTTTGGTTGTATCTGCACCTGCCTGATGTACTTGAGACTGAACTTCTTCCATATGAAGAGCAGACTGTTTTCCTTCTTTGACATTTTTGGATAGATTTAGTATTCTGTCTGTTGTGGTAACAGTAACAATATTAGGAGTTTCACGATGCTCCCAATGGCCAGATGGTGTGTCTCCTCGCATAACATGCTCTGGTAATATTTCTGGATTCTCAAGATCAATAGGTGTTTCTCTATAATTTTTACCACCTGGTAGACTTATCTGTCCATGTAATACTGCTTGACCAAGTTCCATTTCTCCAGTCTCGTGCCAGCCTAACTCGTAACTACTACCTTCTCGCATATATTGTTTAAGTTGGACTTCAGCTTCGCCTCTACTTCCATCAAAGGAATGCACTATAGCTGGACTCCTGTTGTCTATTTGATGTTGCCCAAATGATCTATCCCTGAATATTTCGTTCTCATCAATAAGTTGCCAGCCAACATTTTCATTTCCAAATGCATATATATTTAACTCAGCAAGATCTATTGTTTCTTTAGTTTCAAGCTGAAGTTCCCTGTATCGCGCAGGGAAATTATCTTTTATGAATTCTACATTTATCGTTGATAGTGGAATTTCGCCAGCTATACTTATTTTTACGTATGGATCATCAATGTATCTCTGTTCTGATAGCTTTTCTGCGATACTTGTAAGTTCACTTGGAGTAGCATTCGTTACTTTTTCATCAAATATTTGTTCATATAACTTTGTCCACAAAACATCTGTATTTTCTGCTTCATTTCCTAACCCTACGAGTCTAGACCTAAGTTCTGGAGAAAATACAGCACCTTCACCAAGAACTTCTTCAATCAGAAAAATATCTTCACCAATTCTCCCTTTTTCAAAAAGAAAGGACTCCATATCGTAATCTATTCTACCTTCAAATTCTGGCGGTCCATCTGGATTGGCTATTGACTCTTGCTCAAACTCAATTAGACCTTTTAATTCATCTTCTATATCATCGGCATACATACGACTATAATTATAAGAGGAATCTAAAGGATCTTCCATGTGAATACTTTCATTAAAGGTCAGATCCAAGTCGCTTCGTGCGCGAAGCACTCTATGTCTTAATCTAAGTTTTCTATCTTGGATAAGACTTAGTAATTCTTCTGGTGTGGTCTTTTTATTAATTTTCTTTTCTAAATCTAGTATTCGTTTTTCTTCTCCTGTAACAGCAGATATCCCAATTCCATCGTTCTTCGGGTTTCTGTTACGACCAAAAACCCAAGCTAATAACTGTTGTCCTTGTAAGTGTGCTTGATCTTCAGGAAGATTTATTAAGTTTTTCTCAGCTTGTGAATAAAAACCAAGTTGATCTGTTGATGGAGCTTTGGTTGATTTGAAAGCTGTAGAAGTTTGAAGTCCTTTAGTAAGGCCTATAAGCATCGGAGCAGCTTTCGACAAGGTAACGGCAGCCATAGGTCCTGCAATAGTAGGATCTACAAGAAATGCATAAAACAGTTCTCCTAATGTATGTTGTGGTTTATCTATAGTAGGCATTAAAGGTTCTGAAGTAAACAGTCCTTTTCCTACTCTAGATTGAAAGACTCTGTTTTCCTTTTCTGGATCTGATGCCCAATCAAAAAATCTTTCATACCCATAAGGACTACTTAATCTCTGTTCTGCACCGATGTTTGGCAAAGGCATTTTTGTTGAAGCATAATCATAAGGTAGGGCAGCCAAACGACCTAAATCTTCAGGAGCAGCCGCTAGTAAATAAGGCCATTGTTGTATAGTACGACCTAATGCTTCTTTTCCAAAATTTTCTTGCATATATTTTTTAACATCGTTCCACTCCGTAGGTTTATTTTCTTGTTCTGGAGGAGGAGTATAGTTTAGAAGCTTTCTTAAATCTTCAAGATCGTTAGGGTTGTCATTAAAATAAGTAGCAGTTATCTTTTCATTATCAATAAGTTTAGTTTCGCCACCTTCAGCAAAGCCAAGTCTCTCCAGCTCTGCTACGTAGGGTAGTCCTGTATT
>Ga0310121_10000702_pt1 | contig 35896 bp, 36 predicted proteins | sample CB27_Tmax_986_MG_FD_203504 | JGI IMG/M metagenome (GOLD analysis project Ga0310121, IMG submission 203504) | Marine microbial communities from Western Arctic Ocean, Canada - CB27_Tmax_986 | ecosystem: Environmental > Aquatic > Marine > Oceanic | place: Canada: Western Arctic Ocean | collected...
CAGCAGATTGGCTTAAAGCCCGTGACAGAGGGACAATGGGCTGTTTACTTTGAGCACCTGGAGCTCGGTCTGTTCGATGAACGGCTGGGAAGGGTGCTCCCTGCCAAACGATTGAAACAAAAGCCTGTCACACGATCTGAGGAGCTCTAAAGAGAAATGACCCGCAAAGCCGTGGAAACTGGCGCGCTGTGGAAACCGAGGGAAAACGGAGACATCAAGCAGACGACTCTTGGCGTCGAGTTTTTCCACCGTTCCCACAACGCTTGGAAAACTCCTCCGGACGGAGTTTCCCACCGCTTCTACGACGAGATACACCCACCGAAGAATGAAACTCCAAGACTCCAAAAGTGTAACCTATGTGCCCGGGAGAAATTGTTGCCTATGAATCGGGAGCTACAGGGTAGGCTCTCTGGGGGGTACGGACCTAGACCCAGAGTAGCTCGATTCGCATTGCAACCCTGGGCTACATGCAGTAACGCATAAACTTCGGCGTAGATCCTGTCAAAAAAAATTCGTGCTTTCCTCCCAAGTTTTCCGAAGTTTCAGGACAGTCCCGCCCCTGCTACGCTGCCCCATTCGAGAAAGAAACTTCCGGCTACTGGGGATTTGTGCGTCACTGCGTGGGGAAGAGTTGTCCGGCTCTCTCCTCGGAACCTGGGCTCATTTTGCTAACGGCTCGATTGCTAACGGGTCGAGTCGTTTGCGGCTCTGACGGACTTGGCTTCGTAGCGCTGGTAGTTCACCCGTTGAGCGGGACCTTCGGAGGACAGGAGACGTGCGACGTTCAGACGTTTCGACGTGCGACGTATTCTTGAAGTTTCAGCTTAGGGACACGATGCGCTGTAGTGCTGGGAACCGGTTCATTTCTGGGGGCCGGAGTGATTTCGACTCTACCGGAATCGGACGGAGTAAAGGTCTGCGTCCCTCAGGCTGAAACGCAGGCGTACCGTTTGACCCGCCAGAGTACCCACGTCACTTCCACCTTTCCAGGAAACCACCCGAGTGATCTCGTCGCCGATGATCTCTTGGCACCGCTCCACTCCCAAGCCGGGGAGGGGCTTTCCTGCAGTGTCCTGGATCCCGACACGTATCGAGCCGGCTGCCGAAGTGGAGTAGTTGATCTCCAACTGCTTTCCCTGGAAACGGAAGGGTTTCGTCAGCATTTCCCCCCCTTCGTAGGGAGCTCGAACCGAGACGAATCCATCGGTACGCAGACGGTAGCGGCGAATGTGAAAAGAAGGGGTGCCGTAGTGACGATTCACCCACAGGGACATCTCCTCCAGTCCGGTGGGAAGAAGTCCCCAAAGGGCAATATTGGAGCGCGTTCCCCAGTTCTCCCAGCCTGGACCTGGACGCAGAAAGGCCTCCTGGAAGATCCAGTCAAAGTGAGTGCTTCCAGCCCGGCTGCTCATGAAGACGCCGTCCGATGAATCGGCGTTGCGTCCCGGCTTCAGGCCGATCCGCTCAGCCTCGGGATCCGACACCGTCTTGCGATCCTCCATGAAGCGCATCGGAAAGGAGACATAGATATGAGGGGCGCGGAAATAGGGTTCGGTCATGCTGGTGTAGAGTTGGGCCGAAGGGACCACGCCGGTGCCGGTGAAGGTCATGGGAGTGGGCTCGCTCCAGTGAAGCAGGTCAGGTGAGGTCGACCGGAAGACTGATCGGAGTCCGCCCTTTCGCCTGGGGCGCCCCCGGGTGTCGACCATGTACCGAGAGTACAGCACGTATTTCTCCTCGCACGTCGACCAGAAGAGGCAGACCAGTGAGTCGAAGGCGTTGGGGAAGGTGGTTACCAGGATGGGATCTTCCTGTGCCTTATTCCAGCGGACGCCATCGGTGGAGAGGTGCAGGAAGAGCTCTCGTCTCTCGAAGTTTCCCCGACGGCTGAATCCGGGGGTAATCCCCTTGATTCGCTGATTCACGGGGACTCCGGGCCTCTGGTCGATGAAGGGGATCATGAAGTAGGACCAGATGTCCTTGCCCTCGACGATGGCGTTGTTGTCCCGCGTCCCCGCAACTTCGATGAGTCCCAGGTTGGGCTTGGTCCAGGTGATACCGTCCCGGCTCTCGGCCAGGCAGCGGCCCTTGATATCATCGTTGGCCATGCCCCGGTAGTACATGCGATAGATTCCGTTGTGGTAGAGGACGCTGATTCCGAGGTTGTCGCCGCCCTCCCAGGGGCGATCCACCCGAATGGCCACCTCGGCAGGCTGGGGATGATGCAGTTCGAGACGGGCACCAACCAGACGGTCGATCAGGAAGTGGTCAACGAACAGTTCCAGTCGGGAACCGATGTCGAGGGTCTGCTCCGGGTTCGGTTGCTGGGCTTTCGTCTCTGCAAATAGAGGGAGTAGAAAGAGAATCGTCGCACCTAGGATCGCCACTCTTTGCATAGATGCCTTCCCTTTTTCTTGGATGGAGAGTACGGGTAAGCGTAGATTTGGTCAAGAGGAAGCTCTTCCAGGTTGGCTGTCCCTGCAGAGGGCTATAAGATTAGGAGATTAGGAAATAAGAAGCTCGGGTGTCCACTCCCAAACCGTCCGTTTCCGAGATGCTTGCAAGGGTCAGTGCGGGAGACCAGTCGGCCTTGTCGAGTCTGGTTCCGTTGGTCTAAGAAGAGCTGCGCAGATTGGCTGCCCGATACCTTCGTCGGGAACACCAGGCACCAACTCTGCAAGCAACGATGCTGGTCCACGAAGCCTATCTTCGCCTGCTTGGAGACGAGAAACTTCAGTGGAAGGATCGAGCCCATTTCCTTGGAATCGCAGCGCGCTCGATGCGTCAGATTTTGATCGAGCGAGCAAGGGCCCGCAAGGCGCAGAAGCACGGAGGAGCTCAACATCCAATTACCCTGAACGATGAGCTCATCGGCCAGCGGGATCGATCGATCGATCCCGCTGGCACTGGAGGCGGCCCTGGAGCAGCTGGCCCAACTCGATCCAGAGCAGTCCAAGCTGGTGGAGCTGCGTTTTTTCGGAGGCTTGACCGTGGAGGAGGTGGCGGAGGTCATGGGGATCTTCCCCGCCACCGTAAAGCGCCGCTGGACCTTCGCCAGGGCCTGGCTCCGACGCGAGATGGAAGTATGAATCGGGAAGAGTTTTCCCGACTCCAGGAACTGTTTCAGAGGGCTCTGGATCAGAGCAGAGAGGGGCGAGAGAGCTTCATCCGTAAAGTCTGCCAAGGTGATGAGGAGCTCAGATCCGAGCTCGAGTCCCTACTGTTTGCTCACGATAGAGAGTCTGAGCTGGAGGAGACGGTCACCCTGAGCGCGCAAATTGGATATCTGAAACCAGGAGAACTGGTGGGTCCCTATCGCATAGAAGAGGAGATCGGTCGAGGAGGAATGGGCGCCGTCTATCTGGCGGAAGACACCCGGCTCCAGAGGACAGTCGCACTCAAGGTGCTGGCCGAGGCCTTCGTCGTTGATCCCAAGCAGCAAAAGCGATTTCGACGGGAAGCCCAGGCAGCCGCAGCTCTTTCTCATCCCGGAATCACCACCATCTACGCCCTGGAAGAAGTCGAGGCCGGTTCTATATCGCCAGCGAATATGTGCGTGGGAAGACGCTTCGCACGCTGGTGGAAGACGGTCCTTTGCCGCTAGAGGGTCTGCTCGACGTGGCTTCCCAGATTTCCGAAGCGCTGGCAGCAGCACATGACAGAGGAGTCATTCATCGAGACCGCAAGCCTGAAAATGTGATGCTGGCCGATGACGGCAGTCGGAAGCTTCTCGACTTCGGACTGGCCCTTCTCCTGGAACCCCAACCTGCCCAGGAACGCCTGACCGAGGTTGGAGCTCTTCTGGGAACGCCGTCCTACATGGCCCCCGAGCAGCTGACTGGTGAGGCCGTTGATTCGCGCTGTGACATTTTCGCCTTCGGGGTCGTACTCTACGAGCTCGCCACTGGATCCAATCCCTTCAGCGGCAAGACGCCCATGGCCTCGATTGCCAAGATTCTATCAGCCGATCCGGAGTCGAATCCGGGACTCCAGGAGCAGGCCCCCGACCTGGACCGAATCATCGGAAGATGGCTTCAGAAAGACCCGCAGAAACGATACCAATCGGCAGAAGAATTAGCGGCGGATCTGGGACGAGTCCGGGTTGGCCAGGGGAGGCCGACGGATGGGGAAGTCTCAGTCGATCCGGGGGGAAGAATCGCCCAGCCTTCGGATCCGCCCCTGCGCAGTTTCTGGTGGGCAGTGCACCAGGTTATCGTGATGTTGGTCTATAGCCGGATGGTCTAGACCGCATGGAAGGTCAAGGAGGGGATCCCGACAAGCTGGAGTCCGATCCTCTTTTTCGGCGTGTTGGGTTGCCCGTCGCCAACGGAACGCTCCGGACACATCTGTTGTTTACCTCCAGGTTCAACCGCAGTGCGATGCGAACAGAACTGCAGCGAGCCAGAAAATGGATGCTTCGAATCGATGTGATTTTTGTTCTACTCCTGCTGGTCGCTTCTGTAGCGGTCTCCGATCTCGGTGATATTACGGCGGGCGTCCTGGCTGCGGTTGCGGTAGGGTATGCGGTGGTCGCTCTGGTCGTCGAGCCCGCTACCGTTCGAGCCATCTTCGCCGGAGAGGGCGATTCTCAGCAGGTTTCTACGGACAGTTTTAATTAGGTCTCAGAGCCCATCTAGAAAGCGAGGAAAAGAATGGCAGAGGAATTATCCAATGAGTTGGTCGCTTTGTTGACGCAGAGGACCTTCGCTCACCTGGCGACTTGCATGGATGACGGCAGTCCGCAGGTGAGTCCGGTCTGGGTGGATGTCGATGGTGGCCGTATTCTGGTCAACAGTGCCAAAGGGCGATTGAAGGACCGGAACATGAGAACCGATCCCAGGGTCGCCCTGTCGGTGATCAATCCAGAAAACCCCTACCAGGGGGTGATGATCCGGGGTAGGGTCGTCGAGATCACCGAAGACGGAGCCGATGACCACATCGATAAGATGGCGTCAAAGTACCTGGGAAAGGACCGATACCCCTTTCGGGGTTCCGGAGAGGTAAGGGTGAAGTACTACATCGAAGCAGACCGAATCGCCAGGATTGGCTAGCAGACGAGTACCGGTGTTGGATGATTCAGGTAGAGACTCTTCGACCGCCTCGAAGTCGAAACCGTAGAGGTTCCATTTGATGCTGTAGCCCCAGACCTTTCGGAAGGGATTGAAAAAGAAAGTGGAGCGATCCAGACACCAGCCCACACCGGCGTCGGAATCACTCCAATGGATGCCGTCAGGTGAGAAGAACAGACGCATCCCCGATATGGTTCGGTGAACGTCCCGAAGGTAGGGCGTCAGTGTCATCTTGAAGCGCTTCTGGGGATCTCGCTCCTCCAGGTCCAGCCAGATGGTGGCCGTATCGTGATCGAACCGGTGGACAATGTTGGTGCCTGGTTCGATGCCGGGGACGGGCTTCTCCCAGTGAAGGCCATCACGGGAAGTCGCATAGGCGATAGCCTTCTTTCGCACTCCCTGATACCAGACCTTGGACAACCCATCGCGGGGGTCGTTCCAGATTCCACCGCTGAAAGGCATGGCGCCCGTCTCCCATTTCTGGTCTGGCTGCAGGACTGGGCTGGACGGGTGGTATTGTGCCTGCTGAAAGGTACGCGCCAATGTGGTGTGCTCGATCAGGAAGTCGTCCACCAGCAGCGAAGTCCGATTTGAAGTCCATCTGGACTATACTGAAGACCGATGGGGGAGAGCCCAGGCAGAGCACTACCTGAGCGATCTGGGGCGCACTATAGAAATGTTGGTTGCAGCGCCGGATATGGGACCCAACCGCGACGACATTCGAAAGGGCTACCGCAGCCTTTGGCGGGAGCATCATGTGATTTTTTACCGACTAGCAGGGGCTCGTGTTGAGGTCGTTCGCATTCTTCACCAGAGTATAGACATCCCTCGACATTTGTTAAGGCTGGAGCCAACACTGGCATATTCAGCAGGTCCTGGGAATCGCCTGGTACAACGAGCGTAAAGGAAGAGAGATCGTGACCCAACTCATGATACTCTAGCGTCTTTGCCCGTGAACTGAACAGTGAGTCAAGAAAGCTGGAGGCCATGTTTCTTAAGATCCTCTCTCATCCCGTATTCATAAACCTCAATTTTCACATGCCCATGGTCATCGACCTACAGCATCCTCTGATCATGCTGGAAGGGGAGAACGGGTCGGGGAAGTCGACGCTGCTCCACTCCATCTACTATGCTCTCAGGGGGGAGACGGTGGAGAACTTTGTCTACCGGCTCGACCCCAAAGAGGTGAAAATCGAGCAGGTTCACCTCTTCGACGCGGAGCAACACAACCCTCGTAACCAACTTCATCTCTTTGAAGACCAACCGGAGATGACGGAGTTTCTTCAGGTGGCCAGCCACGGCCAGGTCATGCTTTCGCTGTTTAGCCAGTCCTTCCCCAAGCTTCCCGATGGCAGCGTTCTTCTTCTGGATGAGCCCGAGATGGCTCTTTCCCAGTCGAATCAACGTCGGATTCTCAAGATGTTGATGGAGCTAGTGGATCAGAAGAACATGCGCATCATAACGGCAACCCACTCCCCGGTGCTCCTGGAATCGCCCGACACCTACGTCATCAATCTAGATCAAGCCATCAACCGGAACGTCCTTCCCGACGATCTGCCGCCCCCTGGGCAAAGCATGATCAACTGACCCCGAACTTAACGGTAGCCTAAGGGTTCGGTCAAGAATAAATTCACATTCTGGCGCTCATTGTTACCACCAGATTTGGCCGCTCCTCAATCGCGAAATCCTCAACGTAGACCTGGCTACGCCTGCGCTTTCGCTCAATCGTTCGCGACCAAATCTGGTGCAAATCTGAGCACGAACTCTGCGAACTTATTCTTGACCAAATCCTAAGCTGAAACTCCAACCACGAGGAAGCGAAGCAGCCTTCGCCAGATGACAGAGCCGTGACTGTCAGGGAGCGGGCCCGACAGGGACCATATTCCCCAGGCGCTTCTAGGTTGAAGGGTGCATACAGATTTCAATCAGGGTGTGTCCCTTGAGTTGGAGCACCGGATCCCACTCCCTCACGGTCATGGCTCTGTCAGGGTTGCTAGCGAAGATCATGGCAGAGGCACTCCAAGTTTCTTTCTCGAATGGGGCCAGGGCTTCTCTAGGGGGACGACTAACGCTTTCAGCGTAGAAGAGGCAGGGCGGCCTTAAACCCAGGGTAGCTCGCTTCGCATCGCAACCCTGGGCTGAAACTGTTGTATTCGGTTGAAGGTTACAGGTTTTGACATCTACCGTGGACGACCCGCGTTTGGCAGACCGCTGCAGTCGGTGTCCACGCCTACCGGGCAGTGATCCGAACCCGTGACATCGGCCCAGATGAACGCATCCTGTACGCGCCTTGCTGCCGAAGCGGACGCTAAGACGTAGTCGATGCGCCAGCCGACGTTCTTTTCCCGGGCACCGCCCCATTGTCGCCACCAGCTGTAGTGGCCGCTCTCACCCGGATATTGGGCCCGAAGCGTATCCACCCAGCCTGCATCAATCCAACGGGTCATCTCCTGGCGCTCCTCAGGGAGGAAGCCGCTGGTCTTGTGATTGCTCTGCGGGCGAGCCAGATCGATGTCCTCATGGGCGGTGTTGAAGTCACCCACCACGAAGACAGGGCCGCGGCGCCTGAGGTGTTCGAGACGGTCGAACGCGGCAGCGTGAAAATCAAGTTTGTAGGGCACACGGCTGTTGTTTCGGGTGGCACCGCTGCCCTTGGGGAAATAGACACTGGCTACCGCCATCCTACCGAAGTGAGCGATGAGCAGCCGGCCTTCCGTGTCGAAGCTGTCTTCACCGAGTGCGGTTTCGATACGGCTGGGGGCCTCGCGTGAAAATATTGCCACGCCACTGTAGCCGGGGCGTTCGGCCGGGGAAAAATGGGCGTGCCACCCCTCGGGCGATCGGGTTCTCCGCTCGAGTTGGTGGGGGAAGGCACGCACTTCCTGCAGCGCGATGAGGTCAGCATTGCAGCGATCGAGAAACTCGTGGAAACCCTTTCTCACGCAGGCGCGTAGCCCGTTGACGTTCCAGCTGACGAGGCGCATGGTCTGTGGTGGCTCTCCGGTTTAGGGGAAGATCATTTTCTTGTCGATGTCCGGGAGGGTATATCAGGGTTCAACGAAGACGGCAAGGAAGGGGCCGCCAGCGATGCTTTGCTCGCCCGTTTCCCACTGATGGGGAGACGCGAGTGGAAGACTTGGAGTACCATTGGAGCCCCATGGTTGTGGACGCACACCTTCATGTCTGGCGCTCGGTTCCCGACCATCCCCAACCCTCGGCCACGATTGTCAGCCCCTGCTCGGACGTTCCGGTGGAGTTACTCAGGCAGTACATGGCTGAGCACCAGGTAGACAAAGCGGTGCTGGTTCAGCCGCTCTACCCGGGTGAAGACAATTCCTACGTCGCCGACTGTGCCGCTGCAGATCCCACCCACCTGGCAGCCGTCTGTTATGTTGATCCTCGGCGTGAAGGAGCCGACCAGAGTCTGCGCTACTGGGTAAGGGAGCGGGGATGTAGGGGATTGAGAATCCGTCCGAGCGTATCCGGCGAGGATGCAAGCTTCGGCCAGGTCACTTCATATCCCGTCTGGGAAACGGCCCAGGAATTGGGTATTGCCATTAATTTGCTCATGCGGATGGAACACGTCCCCGCCCTGGCGGATCTGGCGGAGCGATTTCCCCAGGTACCTATCTTGATTGATCACATGGCCTCTCCGGACGTTAGTGCCGGAACCGGTAGCCCCGGTTTCAAGGACCTCTTGAAGCTCAGCCGCTCTTCCCAGGTCTCGGTCAAGGTCAGCGGTTATTATTATCATTCCGACCAGGGGTGGCCCTATCGGGACTGCCACCCCATCTTCAAGGCCCTCTATGACGCCTACGGGGCCAGGCGTCTGATCTGGGGAAGCGACTTTCCCCACGTCATCCTCAAGAGCAGCTACGCCAGCGTCCTGGCCGTCCAGGAGCGCTTCTACACCTATCTGAGCTCGGTCGAGATGGCGGCTATCATGGGTGGAAACGCAGAAGCCATCTACTGGTCTTCGTCCGACTAATTGAGGTCAATCCCAACGGGATTGCGGATTCCAGCCCAGGGTTTCCGAACCCTGGGTGACCGGAACCTACCCCCCGGATTTCAACCCTGAAGGCGTTGCGGACAACGACTAGTATGAAGGGGCGTGGGGACGTCGGAATCCAACGATCAGGGAGAATCGTGCTGTTGTCCGCTCTCTCCTCGGAACTTGGCCTCAGTTTGCTAACGGCTCAAGTCGTGTGCGGCTCTGTTCGTTTCGTATTGTCGACAAAGCTTCATATTGCAGGCAAAGGTGGAATCTTTTAACCAATGAACTTATTTCTTCACCGCCCCCGGTGCAGGTTTAATGAAAAACACGTACTCATCGGTATCGTAACCACTGTAGATGATGCTGTATTCGACCATCAGCTCGTTGGGGACATCGTCGTCGTACTGGTTGATGATGCAGTTGTGACTGTATCCGTCAGGGTGGCTTGGATCCCCGCTCACTATGATCCCGCTTTGCCAGGTGATGCCGTCGTCAGACTGATAGAGAACGAAACGGTCACGGCCTTCCCCATACTGCCCTGACCTCCCGTGCAGATAGTACTTACCCTGAAGATAGGCTAGTTCGGGATCACGAATCATCTTGTCCACATAAGAACGCTCTTGTTCACTCCAAGTCTGGCCCTGATCCGTGCTGATGCAATAGTAGAAGTGGTGTTCGTCCTTCTCGGTGTAGGCACCGGCCAGCAGACGGCCATTTGCCATAATGGTCATTGCTCCGTACCAGGTGTCGCCGTCCAGCGGCAGCGTACTTCTCTTGCTCCAGCTACGCCCGTCATCGGTGCTGACATACAAGACATGGGGGCCGCCGCTAGTGAGATCGAACAGAACGTAGTTGGTATCGCCTGCCACCGCCATCGCGCACGGGTAACCCACGAAATCGCCATCGATGGATGCGTAGTCTGTCCAGGTAGAACCGTTATCGCGGCTCCTGATGATACCGCTTTTCTTTTTGCCGCTGGTGCTGACGTGTGTGAGAATCAGCACGACGGTTCCGTTCTGTGTAACCAGTCCCTCTTCAACCCATACAGGTCTCGTTGGATCCTTCTTGTATGTCTCATAGGAGTACTTGAGCTTGTTGTACTTCTTCCAGGTCCTACCTCCATCCTTGCTTAGCGCGTACTCGCTCCAACCATAGGAGTTATGGTCGGCGGTGTTGGCATAGAAGGCCAGAATGTGGCCGTTCGGATATTCCAGACACACCGGCCCTCCGTGCGAACATCGCCCGGGAGCGTCGTTCTTGAGATCGGCAATAATCGTTCCGAAGACGTCATCTCCGAGTTTGGTCGAAGGATCATGGTCGTAGATCGAGGCGCCATCGATCTGGTCGTAGCGTATGGCCTCTTTTTCCAGCTCGGAATTCTGAGCATTGGCCACCAACGCAGAGCCGATCAGGCACAGGAAATCGGTGACTACACTCCTTCGTTTGCTTGACATGCTTCTCTCTTTTTATCGTGATCGTCGAACATCGAAGATGGTGTTTTCACTTTATCATTCGCCGCAGAAGCTGGTTCACGAAGATCATGCCTCAGGAGCAACACGGTACTCTGGCCGTCGGAGAAACGGGTACGCTTTCCACGGGGAGAGAGATTGATGTTAGTATCGTCAAGCTGCAGATATCGAAGCCAAAGGGAGATAAAATAAATGATGCGTCGCCGTGAATTTTTAAAGCCGCTCGGGGTGAGCATGGCCGCCACTGCGGTCGGCCTCGATCGACTCTTCTCGCGCCAGTTGTTTAGCGAAAAGGGCCAGACGGCAGGTAGCCCATTTTTCGAAAAGACCTCGGTCTTCCTTCCCGACCAGGGTTTCGGAGTCCGCCTGCCCGGTCTGTTGGTAACAAGCGGCGGGCCCGTGCTCGCTGTCTGTCAAAGGCGTAAGGGCGCCATGATCGATTATGGTCACGACACCGACATTCTGGTGCAGCGGAGTGTGGACGATGGCCGGACCTGGGGCCAGCAGAAGCCACTTTTCAGTGAGAAAGGGACTTTTTGTCTAACCGGCCCGATCGTCGAGGATCGTGTCACCAAAACAGTTTTCGTCGCCTTTTGGAAGTTGCCGACGACGGCGCCACATGATCTGAAGTACTTTCCCACCTATGCCAAGACCGACGGACGTTTCTGGTTGGTCAAGAGCACCGACCAGGGCCGCACCTGGGCCGAGGCCATCCCGGTCAAGGCCCGCCCGAATCCCGCTGGTTGGGTCGGTTGGTCAAACAACTCGGTGCACGGTATCCAGTTGACCACAGGCCCGCACAAGGGAAGGCTGCTGATCCCCGGCTTCCTCTATAAGGAAGGGGAGGAAGGACAGATCCCCGGAGTCCGTGGAGGCGTCTTGTTCAGTGACGACCACGGTTCTTCCTGGGAGGTGGGAGGGTTCCTGCCGGCAGGGTCGGATGAAGTCACGCTGGCGGAGACATCCAGCGGAGGCGTTTACGCCAACTATCGCAAGAACAAGCCCTACAACAACGCCTGGCGCTTTCATGCCTGGAGCAATGATGGTGGGGAAAATTTCTCCCAGCAAGACAGTCAACCCAAGGATCTCCCCACTCCCCGTTGCCACGGGGGACTGGTCCGGTATGCAAGTGGGAAGAATGGGGCAGGGAACACGCTCCTGTTCTCCCATCCAGCAGGTCCAAGGAGAAGCCGGGTGACGGTTCGTGCCAGCTATGACGATGGCAGGACCTGGCCGCTAGCGAAGCGGATCGATGATGGACCGTCTGGGTATTCCGATCTTGCTGTGACTGCCGACAAGACGATTCTCTGTGTGCACGAAGACAGCCTGGACTGGCCTGAAGACAAGCTCGCCGCCTGGTACGACAGTCTTACCGGTTATGACTACGCTACCAGCAGGCGTCGCTGGTGTGAGAAAATCAGCATCGCCCGCTTCAATCTGGAATGGCTCAAGGAGTCTTCAGCAACCTAGTACGTTGTAACATAGATTATGACGGATTTTACGATGGGGCTTGTGGACGATCTCTGCGTTGGTCGTCGTCGAAGATGGCCAAACATCGACTTCCTCCTCCTGCCTTGATCTCGCCTCACAAGCCTCACCGGAAAACCCGAAATAATCTATGTTGCAACGTACTAGATTCCGGAGCCGACCAGAGCTGCGAACGAGCGTATCTCCGTTGACGTCGATGTCCTGCATTTATAGAATGTGTTGTATGAATGCAGAAAAACAGACTCCGCAACACCTTACGGTACGCAACCTACCCCGCCAACTTAGCTTGGCCCTGATCGAAGAGAAGCGTCGTAGATCGTTGTCCTTGAATCAGACGGTGATCGAGCTTTTGAGTCAAAGTCTGGGCTTGGGCTCGATCCGCCGAAGCAATGGCTTGGCCCAACTGGCCGGCACCTGGACTGAAGAAGAGCAGCGTCGCTTCGAAGCAGCAATCGTCGTTACCGAACAGATCGACGAGGAGCTGTGGCGTTGAGTCGATACTGCCTCGACATTTCTGCCTACAGCAACTTCAAGAGGGGTGATCGGCAAGTCGTAGATATTATGGACGGTGCGGACTGGCTGGGAATGCCGTCAGTAGTTCTGGGGGAGATTGAGATTGGATTCCTCCTGGGCAATCCGGATCGCCTTGCGAAGAACCGGGAAGAACTGCGGATGTTTCTCTCCAATGTCGCAGTTGAGGAACTGGTGGTAGATTCCGAGGTGAGCCGGATCTATGCGGACATCGTTGTCTCTCTTCGCAGGGCAGGGACACCTCTTCCGTCCAATGACATCTGGATTGCTGCAATTTCCTCCCGGGCCGGAGCGACGGTGCTAACGTACGATGCTCACTTCGGTCTGATCCAGCGCGCGGGCGCTCACATCTTGCTCCAAGACTGAGTATTTTAGAGGATCGATCCCATTTTCGGAGACAGTAATATGCTCATCTATGCCCGAGACGCTTCCGAGGTGGAGAATCGACGTAGATATACTCAGGAGAGAATCGGCTGGATGACGTTGCCGTAAACGTCGGTCAAGCGGTAGTCACGACCATTGAAGCGATAGGTCAAGCGCTCGTGATCAATGCCCATCAGGTGCAGGATCGTCGCGTGTAGGTCGTGCACGCCAACGCGATTATGGACTGCTTTGTAGCCGAATTCATCCGTCGCGCCGTAATGCACTCCGCCGCGGATACCACCTCCGGCGAACCAAGTCGTAAACGCGTTTGGATTATGGTCACGGCCGTCGGAACCCTGTGAATCTGAGGTGCGGCCGAACTCGCCGCCGCAGACGATCAGCGTCGAATCGAGCAGGCCCTGATTCTTGAGGTCCGTCAACAGCGCGGCAATGGGCTGATCCACCTCGGCTGCGAAGCCGGCGTGGATCAGGTCGTCCGTCTCCTGATCGCTGCCGCGGTGAATGCGACGGGCGAGAGCTTGAGCATAGGCGTGAACATGTGGGTTATTCATCATCAACAGCGCCTGCGGGGCGACCGTCGTTGTCGGCCGACGCCCGAGCCCTTGTAGGGCGTCCGGCGTGTCGAACGATCGCAGCATTGGGATCTTCTGATTGCGCTTGACGGTCAAGTAGATGCTGCGTCGCCTAATGCTTTCGTCGAGCGTTCCCGGGCCGAACGTTGTGCGGTCCAGCTGACCGCTGACTGAAAGCATCGCGTCACGAATGGCCTCCGCGTCGAGCCGTCTGAGCGTACGGCGCCAGAGCAGACGATTCTGAGGATCGACGCGCTCATTTTTGGCATTGTGCCGATGGCTCTGCCGGTAGACGGCGCTAGTCATGATCAACTGGTGAATCGGCTTGAGACGCCAGTCGGCTTTGATCAATTCGTTGGCCAACCAATCCAGCAGCTCAGGGTGAGTGGGTCGCTCCCCCTGGGCGCCAAAATCGCTGGGTGTGTTGACCAGACCCTTCCCCATGTGGTGCTGCCACAGACGATTCACGATGACGCGAGCCAACAGATGGCCGGCGCCTTGTTCAAGGTCGGTAATCCAGTTGGCCAAAGCGACACGGGGCGCCCGTTTTCGAGCGCCGTCCTCTTGCCAATACGTCTCCTGCCGATCGGCTCGCATGAGTACTTTCGGAAAACTCTGGGTGACGATGTCCTGCTTGCGTTTGACGTCGCCGCGAGACAAGAAGTAGACGTCGGATTTCATCACGAAGTTTTCTTTTTTCGTGCCGAATCGAAACTCCTCCCTGTCGCTGACGGTTATTTCCGAAGCGACATCGACGGCAACATACGCAACCGGGGATTTTCCCTTCTCACCCAGTGGCAGCTCCGCGCTCATCGTCTTGCCAAACGTCGAGAGGAAACGGTAGTAGTCACGCTGCGATATGGGATCGAACTTGTGGTCGTGACAGCGGGCACAACCGATCGTCAGTCCCAGCAGGGCCGTACCAATGGTGGACGCTATGTCATCCAGTTTGTCGTAGCGATCGCGCTCGAACTCTTTCTCTGTCTGAATCACATTTTCAACCCCGGCCACGAGAAAGCCAGTGGCCGCCCGGGCCAATTGTGAATCCGGTGCGAGCAGGTCGCCCGCGATCTGCCAGCGCACGAACTGATCGTAGGGCATATCCTCATTGAGAGCTCGAATCACGAAGTCTCGATAGTAATAGGCCTCGGGCCGGTCTTCGTCTTGTTCAAATCCGTTGCTCTCGGCAAATCTGACCACGTCGAGCCAGAAGCGGGCCCAACGCTCGCCATAGTGTTGACTTCGCAGCAGTTTATCGATCAGTCGTTCATACGCCTGTGACGACGCTTCGGACACGAAGGCGTCGGTTTCGTCCGGTGAAGGCGGAAGACCAGTCAGCCCAAAGTACGCGCGTCGCAAAAGAGTGCGGCGGTCAGCAATTGGACTGGCTTCAACTCCACTGGCTTGCTGACGCGCCAGAATGAAGCGATCAATGGGAGTAAGTGCCCACTCGGTCTCCGGAGCCTCAGGAGGTTGGTAGTTGCCCAAAGGCAGAAATGACCAAAACTGCTGGCTGGTATCGTTGTCCGCGGCACTCGGTGTGGTAACACCGTCTCGAGGATCCGGCGCACCGATTTCTACCCAGCGGACGAAATCTGCGATTGCTGAATCAGGCAACTTGCCATCGGGGGGCATTTGAAGGGACTCATGCCGAATCGCTGTGATCAGCAGGCTGTCTGCCACGTTGCCGGGGACTACTGCTGGACCCCTCTCACCCCCGGCGCGTACTGCCTTACGAGTATCCAGGAACAGACCTGCTTGGACCTTCTTTGCCCCAGTCGAGTGACACTTGTAGCAACGGTCAACCAGGACCGGGCGGATCTTCTGCTCGAAAAACTGCACGCCTGCCACATCTGATTGACTGGAGGCGGTCCTGCCACAGAGAAGAAAGATTGCCACCAACGCGATTCGATTGGAACGCCGAGGACGCAGAGCGGTGCCACGGAACTGCAGGGCCGGGGACAACGACAGAATCTGTCTCGTCATGGGCATACGAACTCTATCAAGATCTGTTCAGAAAGCTAGCAGAAAAGCATTGTCGAGTTCATCTTGGCCAGGCGACTCCGAGCTAGAATACACTCTCAGGGCTGCTTCTGCCCAGCGGAGTTTAGACGCTGCGCAAGGCTGAGCACGTGTGGAAGCCTTCCCGAGCATGATCTCGCCGTCGCCGCTTTCCACTTTCTCAACGGGGGCTGGTGATTTAAACTTATAAACTTGCATAAACTCATAAAGGAAACACAAGGATGCATGTTTGTGATTGGACTGGCGAAGCGCCCTCTCCATTCCCCCTTAGACTCGTCTTGAGTGCGGCGCTAGCTGTTGGCGCATTGCACGGAACAGCTGCCGTCTTCGGTCAGGCTGCCGACCCCTTGGATTCGTCGAAGGTGCTGAAACTGAAGACCTTCGCCACACACTCGTCAGCCTCTCTGCACGAAAGCGCGATCGATCTGACACATCCCAAGGACGGATCGGGACGAATCTTTGTGAGCACCAACGAAGGTAGGATCCATGCCTTTTCGTCTAGTGGAACCTCTCTGGGAAGTTTCCTGGATTTCAACACAGCTGCAGTCCCGGATTTTAATAAGACTCTCGGTTTCACAACGAATGGGCTGTCGTACATAGCCTTCCATCCGGATTACAGTAAGGCCGGAGCTCCCGGAGACGGTAAGGTTTACACCCTCTATACGAGTCTCATACCGGGAGTGCGCGAGCCCGACTACACCGGAGCTAGGCTTGCAACGAGGCCAGGAGACGTGATCAGCCAGTACGTCGTCGTCGAATGGGCTGTCGATGCGACGAACCCCAACCGAATCGACACAACATCGCGGCGCGAGGTGATCAGGTTTGAATTCAGTGGTCCAGGCGAGACCGTACATTCGGTCGGAGAGATCAGCTTCAACCCGTTCTCGGTACCGGGTCAGGACGACTATGGGAACCTTTATCTCGCATTGGGCGACGCCTTTGCCGGAGGTGCTGTAAAGAACTGGCAACACGTGCAAGACTCGGACAATCCGTTCGGAAAATTGTTGCGCATCAACCCGCTTCAGAATGGCAGCGACCCGTATTCCGTCCCTGCGGACAATCCCTTTCATGACGATGGTTCGCTACTGGACAAAGACGACAACGTCGAAGAGATTTTCGCTTGGGGACTGCGCTATCCCCAGAATTTCAGCTTCGCCAAGGATCCTAGGGGTGAGCACCGTTTGATCGTCTTTGACATTGGTGCCTCTGACTTTGAAGAGTTGAATATCGTAGACCTAGGCGACAATCACGGCTGGTCGCACCGCGATGGTCCAATAAAGGGAAACAAGAACACGACACTAAACCTGCCGGAGGGTTCCACGCTCGAATCTCCTGCCACCGTGTATGACCACAACATTCCCAACCTTCCCGGCGCGACCCCCATAAAGGGTCCCGGTGCGATCACTGGGGGGTTCGTCGTCGCAGATCCTGGAGATCCGGATTTTCAGAACCAGGTGGTCTTTGGCGATCTGGCGCGCGGTGCATTTTTCCACGCCGACTTCAGTGCTTTGTTGGCAGCCGATGCAGCCAATACCCAGGCGCCGATGCGGGTGCTGAAGGTGAGTCTCGACGGCGGTCCTGCGGGGAATTTTAGGGACCTAATTGGTGAGGACCGGGGTGATGCCCGTTTTGGCGTAGACGAAAGGGGCCGTCTTTTCGTCATCAGCAGACAAACCAACGCTATCTATCTCACCGATCTGATCGCGGACCAAAAACCCTGACGGTACGTACGGCCTTCCCGATTGTGGTGACGACTTATCACGAAGGCGTTGATTGGGTGTAGGACGGGCACTCTTTCCCGTCGGGAATACAGACGGGAAAGAGTGCCCGTCCTACGACTTCCAAACACGGAGTACCCGCAGAAACACGTCGAATGGGGCCACCACCGCTGAGGGCAGGTCTGAGGAAAAACTTCATGGGCGACGAAGTCAATTAAATTCCAGTGCAGGGAGCCCGCGGTCGTACTGACCTTCTTCCGGGGCATGTCGGTTCGCGGCTGCCGTCAGTTGCCTCCGACGCCGGCCGGCGCATTGGCCCGAAGGACGCGCAGAAAGTTTCCTCCCAAGATCTTGCCGATCTGCTCGTCCTTGTAATCGCGGTCGAGAAGGCCCTGGACCAACTGCCGATAGAGCCAGATGTAGTCCTCTCTGCCCATGTTGATGTCTGTGCCAATTCCCACGTGGTCGATGCCGATCAGCTTGACGATGTGATCGATGTGGTCCAGTGTCCCTTGCACATTGGATCCCTCGGTGAGCACACCGGATCGGGGTACGGGGCTAGCGAGGGGGGACGGAGGTCCCAGGCCCAAAGCATTTCGAGCCTGTTTCTGCGCAACGGGACTGCGCAGGGCAGCCGCTAGATCGAAGGGATCGGGGTACATTCCCGCTAGATGGTTGTGGATCTGGGAGGTTGCAGTCCAGGCCCCGGTGGCCCGAATGGGCTCCAGCAGCTCCGGATCATAGTAGGCGCCGACTCCGATCATCCCACCCGCTTTTGCCAAAGCGAGAAGCATCTCGTCCGTCAGGTTTCGGTGGGCATCCACCACCGCGCGGGCTCCAGAGTGGGAGGCTATCATGGGCTTTGTCGATGTCTCCAAGGCATCCCACATGGTCTGATCCGAGCCGTGGGAAATGTCTACCAGGATCCCCAGCCGGTTGCACTCTCGAACCACCTCGAGTCCGAAGTCCTCCAGACCGGGATCGTCGTCGTTCATGCTTCCCACGCTGGAATCCGCCCACTGGAAGGGGAAGCTGTGGACCAGCTCCAGCTTCCTGAGGCCCAGACGGTGATAGAGCCGCAGGGTGGCCAGGTCCTCGATGGCGACGCCACTATCCAGCCCAATCAGGAGAGACAATTTTCCCTCGGACCGGAAGCGATCGATATCCTCTGCCGTGAGGGCCACCGCTACCTGCTGGGGCTGTTGGGCCACCGCCTGGTAGATGGCATCCAGCTCCCAGAGGAACCTTTTGGTGGCTGCGGCGCCTTCGAAGACAGATCGACTCAGTACATTTCCTGGCTCTGGAGATTGGTAGAGATAAGGGCCGAAATCTCCCGTGATGAGAATTTCCGTAAGGGAGCCGATTCCCAGTCCCGCCACGTCGATCCCCCCCTTCATCAGCTCATCCGCATGGAAGGGCTCTTGCGGCTCACCGGGAAAACGAAAAAAGCGGGTCGTCACAGCCGAATCTACGACCGTGTATTTCTGGAGGATCCGGGTCACCGGATCCTCCGCTGGCTCAGAGGGAACGGAACCCGCGCAGCCCAGGAACAAGCCCATCGACAACAACCCGATTCTTGTCAAGAGATGCCGAACACCCAGTCGACGCGTGATATTTCCTCCAGACTCAGATGACGTTCCTTCGAGGTTAGATAACAGCGATCCATGAAGCGTTGGCCCGAGAGTCTAACACAAGACGGTACGGCTCCCCAATTCGGTAACCTGGGGGCCACCGTCTACCTGTCAGTGAGTGACTGCGGAGTGTCTTCACAGGGTTTCAAGACCTTTCCGCCAGGAGGGCAGGGAGGGTAGTATGAATTCCGGATGATCTTGAGTACAAGGCCGCTGACTCCCAGGCAAGTCCTGGGCGCCGCAAAGTGTTACCCTTCATGGAAAGATCAGACTGGAGGAGAATCAGAATGAACAAGATGCAACTATATTTTTCTGCTGCGATCATGTTTTGTGTCCTGGGTGTGCTCTCGGTATCTGCCCAGAAAGCGGATCCGAAAATGAGCTTTTTCATTGTCAGCTCCGGAGCCGGGAATGGAGCCGATCTGGGTGGGCTGGCGGGAGCCGACCGGCGCTGTCAGATGCTGGCCCGCGCCGTGGGGACAGGTAGCCGCACCTGGCGCGCTTATCTGAGCACCACCGTCTCGGGTGGACGGTCGGCCGTCAACGCCCGTGACCGAATCGGTAGTGGACCCTGGTACAACTCCAAGGGAGTCCAAATAGCTCGAAATGTCGACGATCTGCACTCAGATAACAACAATCTTACCAAGGAAACACAGTTGAACGAGCTGGGCCGGACGAACAACGGCCGCGGGGACAGTCCGAACCGGCACGATATCCTGACCGGTTCACAGTTGGACGGAACAGCCTCTTCAGGCAGCGAGGACACCACCTGCCAAAATTGGACGAGCCACGGTGAGGGCAGTGCCCAGGTCGGTCATCACGACCGCACCGGCGGCGGGCAGAACCCCACTTCGTGGAACTCGGCACATGGCTCCAAAGGCTGCAGTCAGGAGAACTTGCAGGCCACTGGAGGGGACGGACTGTTCTACTGCTTTGCCATCGATTGATGCTGCGAATCTTCCGCATCACCCTCATACATCAGGGGCCTGCGCGAAAGAGGCTTTTCCTGGCGTCCGGTCTTGCTGGGTGCCGACTGGCAGCGGGATGCATCTCCGATTTGGAGAACCGCAATTATTCATCGGGCGTCGTCAGCCCCGCATCCGGTACCCGGCGGCACCATGAGGAAGTGGCACTCTTTTCGTTTGATGATCGCTCGTTTCCCTACCGCCACAATCTGTTCCTGACCCTGGTCCCGGCTGTACCGCACCCCCTCAATCCCATCGTCCACACCGGAGCTGAGGGCAGTCCCGATGTCGCAAGAGCCTAGTTTCACGGCACGGTCCTCTACATCGAGGGAAAGTTCCGGATGTGGTACGTCGCCTGGGACTGGGAGGGTCTGGAGGGGCACTACGGGCCGGGAGGCGAGACTCCGCGGGTGGCCTACGCCGAAAGCCAGGACGGAGTGCACTGGGAGAAGCCCTCTCTGGGGTTGGTGGAATACCGTGGCAGCCGCGACAACAATCTGGTCGGTCTGGAGGCTCCCGTCGTCTGGCCCAGCCTTCTCTACGAACCGGACGAGCCCGGCCCTGAGCGTCGCTACAAGATGATCTGAAAGGGGTACGGCGGGCCCCGGATGAAAAGGGCTACCTGGACCGGTTTCCCCAGTGGCAGAAGGCCATCCTGGACGAGGATGTGGATGTCACGGTCTCTCCCCTTTATGCCTACAGCGCCGATGGGTTGCACTGGCAACTGGCCGACCACAACCCTCTGCTGCACCGAAATCTGGAAGGGACGAACTTCTTCAGATTCGGTGGACACTATTTCGTACAGGGACACGCCATTACAAAGTGGGCTCCCACAACGGCCTTCCTCTTGAACGGCGATCGGCTGGGTCGAACGCTGCTTACCTACAAGTCGCCCGATCTGGTCCATTGGAGCGAAGGGCCGGCTCTGTCCTTTCTCCGGCACGGGTACCATTCGGCTCCCCAGGGGACAGTGGAGGAAGCCCACACCATCAACGGGGCCTGGAGCCGAAGCAATCTGGTGCTCAGTGCCTATGGACAGTGGCACGGTTCGACGGAGATCGACGCCCGCTCCATGGACCTGGGATTGCTGGTCAGTAACGACGGCCTCTATTTTCGGGAGCCGATTGCCGATTTCAGTCTCCTGCCCAGGGGTGAGCCGGGCTCCTGGGATGGAGCCTCTCTCTGGGGAGTCTCCCCTGAACCGGGGCGAGAAGACCTACCTGTACTACGGAGGGGGTGAGGGCGGAGGGTCCACCTTGATGGCGACCCACCAGATCGGTCTTGCTACGCTGGACAGGGACCGCTTCGGGTATCTCTCTTCCAAACTTCCCCAGTCGGAAGGGGCCCTGACCAGCAGCCCACTCGAGATCCGGGGCAAGGTCCGTGTCTTCGTCAATGCGGAGGGTCTGGGATCGAAGAGTCAGCTGCGTTTCGCTTTGCTGGACGAAACCTATCGACCGATCGCGGGTTACTCGGTTGCCGACAGCCGACCTTTGGAAAAAGACGGACTGAGGCAGCCCGTCACGTGGCTGAAGCACGAAGTGGTGGAGGGAGTCGAGGGCCAGAGACTTCTGCTTCAAGTCCGCTTCTTGGGAACTGGCCAGCAGAGCCCGCGTCTGTACGTGGTCTATCTGACCGCGAGCTGAGGGGTTCGGACCTGCTTGCCGCAGTTCGCTCGCGGATTTGTCCCGAGCCAGAAACGCTTTCTTTCAAGGGAGAGACAAGATGGGGCGCTTTAGACTGATGGCGCTTCTCACGTCGGTCTGGGTCCAGGGATCATCGGCTGCGCCTCAGGCTCAGCCAGGCTTTTCGATCACTCGGGGGATCGTCCATCACCAGGTCCTCCAGAGGGACCAGACCAACTCGGTGGATCTGCTAGTCGGCGGGCGCACGCCCTCCGAGCTGGAGGCACCCGTCTACGTGTCGGTGAGTGATCTTGGAGTGTCTTTGCAGGGCTTTCAAGAGCTTCCCGTCGGGAGGGCAGGGAGGGGAACATGGGAGGCGGAGCTAGAGAATCTTCCGGTAGGAGGCCCTTATCGGATCGATTTCTGGATCGACTCTGGAACAGGGACCGGAGTCCTGGGGGCCAGCATTCTGGATGTTCTGGTGGGAGATCTCTGGATCCTGGCGGGGCAGTCCAACATGCAGGGTGTAGGAGTCCTGGCCGGGGTGGAGGAACCCTCGACACGGGTTCACACCCTGGATCTGGCAGATCGCTCACGAACCGCTGCACCGGATGTGGGAGGCCGTGGATCCGGTCTACTGGGCCAAGTCAGCCCGGAGCGCTGGTCTGGGTCCGTCCCCTTCGCGTGAGGAGCGGCCGAAGGTGGTGTGAAGATGAGATGCTAGAATGTGAAGTTGTTCTTGACAGAGCCCTTAGTCCGCCCCCAGGAAGCCCTGGCCCCATTCGAGAAAGAAACTCTGGGCTACTGGCAAGGTTGTGCGTCACTGCGTGGGGAAGAGTTGTCCGGCTCTCTCCTCGGAACCTGGGCTCAGCTTGCTAACGACTCAAGTCGTTCGCGGCTCTACCCGACTTGGCCTCGTAATATTGCCAGTCTACCCCACTTGCGACACCATTGGCTTCGGCTGGATGGCAAGGACGGCTCCGGGAATGGCACTCTATCGAGGTTGTCTCCCACGCACTCCAGGAGTGTCTTCCCTAAATAGTGGGCCGTGGCTGATAATGGTTTCTCCGAAGTAGACTGGTGCTGAGAAGTTCGGGTCAAGGTCAAGGAGGTTGGCGCCATGGACCGGAGCGACGAATTCATCCACGTTGGTTCTTTGGAAGAGGTTCAGGCCAGGAGTCCCTTGGTGGTATCCCGGGGATCCGTCCCCATTGTCCTGTTCCGCTACGGGGATGCCCTCCATGCCGTCGACAACCGCTGCCCACACATGGGTTTTCCCCTGCATCGAGGGACGGTCGAAGACGGCATCCTGACCTGCTACTGGCACCACGCTCGATTCGATCTGGTCAGTGGCTGCACCTTCAATCTGTTCGCCGACGATGTCGATTCCTACGCCATGGAAGTCAGGGATGGGGAGGTTTTTCTAGACATCAGACCGCCGCGGACCGATCCGGTCAAGCGCTGGACCCGACGATTACAGGAGGGTATGGAACAGAACCTAGGCCTGATTGTTGGCAAGTCGGTCGTGGGACTGCACTCCAGTGGGGTGACTCCCAATGAGATCACGCGGCAGGGTGCCCTGTACGGAGTCCGGCTGCGCGAGGATTGGAGCTCCGGTCTCACCATCCTCAGCGCCATGGCAAACCTCTGCGACCACTTGGAGGGTGAAGAGCAGATTGCCCCGCTATACCACGCTCTGGTGCACGTAGCCCGGGACTGTGCCGGTCAGACACCCAAGTTTGCTATCCAGCCGCTGCATAATCAGGACATCCCCCAGGAACACCTCAAGCGCTGGTTTCGCTACTTCGTCGAGGTCCGCAGCACCGAAGGGGCCGAGCGCTGCCTCCTGACAGCGATACACAAGGGAATGTCGGATGCTCAGCTTGCCGACCTGATCGTTACCGCTGCCACCGACCATTTCTACCTGGATGACGGTCATGTCGTCGACTTCATCAACAAGGCATTCGAATTGCTCGACCGGATCGGTTGGCAACAGGCCAGCCAGATCCTTCCATCCTTGATCCGACCGCTCTGCACGGCAGCGCGCAGCGAGGAACGTAACGCCTGGAGACATCCCATCGATCTAGTACCTCTGCTGAAGGAAGCCTTCGATCTGCTGCCCGCCCTGGTCGAAGAAGGCCGGGATAAGAGCTGGACCAGATCGGAAGCGCTTACCGAGGCCCTCTTCGGCGATGATCCCGCTACCCCGATCGAAGCTCTAAAGGAGGCGATTCGCCAGGGTGCCAAGACGGTACAGCTGGCCCAGGTTGTCGCCTATGCTGCTGCCCTGCGTATCGTCCGTTTTCACGTGCAGAACGAGTTTGCCGATTGGATTGCCGTCCTCCACAGCTTCACCTATGCCAATGCGCTCCACCAGTTGCTGAAGCGGGCCCAATCCCCCGAACTCCTGCGAGGGGTCTTCCACGGAGCCATGCAGGTTCATCTCGATCGCTTTTTCAATATCCCATCGGCACGGCTGCCCACCAGAAAGGAGAGGCGCGAAGAGATCGAACCGATTCAGCCGAGGCTACTCGACTTGATGAACCTTCAGCAGCAGACCGACGACGCTGGCCAGATGGTCTATAGCTACCTGGGAGCGGGCGGCGACGGCCAGGTGCTGCTTCGTACCCTCTCCGAGGGCCTGCTTCGGGAAGATGCGGAGTTCCACAGCTTCCAGATGTTGGAAGCCGCGGTGCGCCAGTATCAGGAACTGGACGATTTCTCTGAGAAGACCCTGGTAATGGTTGGAGCAGCCCGTTACCTGGCCGCCCATTCCCCAACCCAGCGGGCCATGCAACAGACGCTTCGGGTAGCCCTACGACTCCACCGCGGCGACCCGGTCTACGAAGCGGAGACCAATACGGAAGCCGCAGCATCAGGGCCTCAGGCTCCTCTGTGAAAAAGGAAATAGCTGGGGGAAGGTCTCGGTCGCAACGACTAGCCCGGATTTCTCATCGCTGGTCTACTGCGTCGCCGCAAACATCCGTCCAGGCTGCGTTACGCTCTGTCGGCCTCCTCGACGTACTGCACGAGTACGACTGCGGGGGTCTCGGTCACAAGTCTTGCCAGGACGGCCCTTGCGGCGCCTCGCTACGACAAGCGATGAGAAATCCGGGCTAGCGCCGAATGTACTTTGTGAGCCCACCCTCGGCCGTTTCCCGAGAGTAGGGGCCCTCGGCGGCGTAGATGTCGCGATCGGCGTCCACAGCCACCCCTTCACCTGCGGCACCCTGGGGGATGTCCGACTCGTGGGGAGGCACGAACGCTGTGACCTCGTCACGGGACGCATGACCGATCCGGATACCGGTTGACCAGTCTCCATGCTGCGCCGGCCTCGACTCGGAGTCAATGGCGTACAGTGTGTCGTCGCCGTCGATGAACAGGCCACTGATCCGGCCGAACTGGTAGTACGAATCGATGTAGTTGCCGTCCTGATCGTAGATCTGGATGCGGTTATTCCCCCGGTCGGCCACGAACAGTCGCCCTTGCGAGTCGAACGCCAGGGCGTGGGGAGTCCGGAATTCGCCGGGTCCTGAACCCATCTGGCCCCATTCCGTGATGTACTCTCCGGCTTTGTTGTACTTGATGATACGGCCGGTCGTGCCAGCAGGGGGATTGGCCATCTGACCGCTGTGGCCATCCGACACGAAGATGTCGCCGTTGGGGGCGGTGATCACGTCGCAGGGCTCGTTAAGGAGACTGGGCCCGCTCCCCGCCACGCCAGCCTTCCCCAGTGTCAACAAGACCTCGCCCTGAGGGCTGAACTTGATTGCCTGATGTCCTTTGGTCCCTGACTGGTTCCCCATCGAATCCGTTATCCAGACGCTGCCTTCCGCGTCCACATGTATCCCGTGAGGTAGCACGAACAAGCCGCTGCCGAAGGTGGCCAGCACCTCGCCGGTGTTACGGTCAAACTTGAGAACCGGGTCTACGTCAGACACCTCGCACCCCCCGTCGAGGGCGTAGGCGCCACACCGGTCATAGGCCCAGATGTGGCCGTCTTTGGGGTCGATGTCGACGCCTGCCGTCGAGCCCCAGCTCCGCCTGTCTGGCAGGGGTCCCCAGCCCTTGACGACCTCAGAGATGGGGTTCGGGAGGGTGCCGCTGGCCACGGGATCAGTGACGTCGGCGGAATTGACGTTAGGTACTGGATCGGCCTTCGTCTCGGGCTGTGTATCGTCGCCACATCCAATGACGGACAAAGCAAGCAGGGTGAAGAACGAAGACAGCGGGAGAGTTTTCGATGTCTGCATGATCTGCCTCTGTGTCAGCGCAGCCAGTGGCAAGGTACGGCGACGCCCAGTCGCGGGCCAGATCTTACTCCGGATTCGCCGCGCAGCGAAAGGGCTGGTGGGCGAGTGTGTTGATTGAGCGCGTCAGGCGGATCAGGTTGTCCACTGGCAATCCAGTCCTATCTTCCTGAAGCAGTTCAAGTGCCGTTCGGTGGACGCCGAGTACCTTCTCCTTCCCAGCATTCTAAGTTCTCAGTCCCTCGCTACTCATGTCCTCGAGCGATCCGGGTACTCCGACCGCGGAAACGTCTTCACCGCCAAGGGGTGAAACATGTAGCATGAACGTACAACTGGAACGGACGCCGATTTCCTTCGGAGATCATCACCCACGCCGTCTGGCCGTACGACGGCGTCTATGAGAGCTCCCGAGGTATCGAAAACAATCCTGTCGAAGTTGGAGTTGACCCGGAAGCGTGGCGCATTGTCGCCTTGCGGGGCTGATAACACTAGACGATGAACTGTCTACCACCACGGGGCAAGCCCAGCGCGACAGGGTGGGCTTCTCAAAAAGGAGGATTTTCGAGTGAGACGGTGTGGGTTTGGGCAATGGTTGCGTGTGTTGGTTGTGCTGGGGATGTGCGTGCTTTTTGGCCCGGGCGTTGCTCATGGGGAAGAAGCCATGAGACTGAAATCGGGTCTGAAGCAACTGTTCATAGATGAGAGGTTCTTTGCCGAGCAGAAGGGGATCGAGCTTACGGTCAACCCGCCGGTCAAGGCAGGGCTTGTGCTGTCACCGGAGATGCCATGGGAGAAGCGGGTGTTGGGCCTCTACACCACAGTCCTGGAAGACAACGGCATCTACCGGATGTGGTATGACGCCTATGTAGGGCTCGTCGAAGAGAAATGCCGCTTTGCGCCGCGCAGCCTCTGCTATGCCACCAGCGACGACGGCATCCACTGGAAACGTGAAATGGTCAACCTCTAAGACTGGTTCGGGCATCGCGAGAACAACATCGTCATGCCCGGCGGCTCGGTCTCAGTGATGATTGATCCCAAGGCGCCTCAGGAGAGTCGTCACAAGGCCCTTGGTATCTTCTTCGCCAACGATCTCTGGGAAGGGGCCCAGGGCGCCGGTTGGCACAAGGCGGGCGGTGGGATCCACGTCTTCACCAGTCCGGACGGCGCCCACTGGAAGAGGGTCCGACCCATGGCTTCGCCCTTCTTCCGCGATTCGCTGGACCTGCTGACGTACGACGGCCGTATCGGCAAATTCGTGGTGTACCTGCGGACTGGGCGACCGGCAGCCCCGCGCGACGAGTCGATGAGGTGGTTCGATCGTAGCGTTGTGTTCTGGGACTACGTCAACAGACAGTACCAGGCTGATCCCAGCGGCGAAGTGAAGTACTTCGGTCAGAGTCGGGCGGTTGGGCGCATCGAACTGGACGATTCCACCAAGACCCCCCTGGCCGTACTTCGAACCGCAGCCAGGTCACAAGGAAGTCTGGGGACACGGCGATGCCTATGACTCGGTGATGGAATGTGACGAGAAGGACCCCCGGACACCGATGTCCAGATGGCCACAGTGACCAGGTATCCGTATGCGCAGGATGTCTACCTGGCGATGTGGGTGAACTACCGGCACTTTGGCGATTCAAAGAAGGCAAAGGATCTTGGCTTCCCGGGAGGGATTCGGATCAATGACGGCGTGCAGGATGTGCAGTTGGCGGTTAGTCGCGATGGCATCAACTGGTCCCGGTCCGATCGGCGTCCGTACGTTGACCTAGGACCGGCTGGCGGACCGGAGGGCGGTGTGCTATGGCCCACGCAGGGAATGATCCGTCGGGGCGATGAGATCTATGAGTACTACTGCGGTCAGGCCCGCACCCACGGTGACCCACCGACCTATGAAGGCCAGGGAGGCATCTATCGGTTGGTGCAGCGGCTGGACGGGTTTGTATCGGCGGACGCCGGCCCGCAGGGGGGATGGTTCACCACGCCTCCGCTGGCATTCTCGGGCACGCGGCTGGAGTTCAACCTCAACGCCTCGGCCCTGGGCTATCTGGCTGTGAAGATTCAGGACGATGACGGAGATCCCATCCCCGGCTACACGTTTAATGAGTCGCTTCCCATCGACCGCAACCGCCTGGCCGCTCCGGCACGCTGGAACTCAGGAAAGACCATAGCCGAACTACAGGGCCGTACCATTCGCCTGCACGTCACCATGAGATCGTGCAAGCTCTATGCCTTCCAGTTCAGGGAGCATCAGAAACCGCTTTCCGCGGCACTTCGTTAATACCAGTACAGGTGGAGAGTGGAGTTGTAAGATCTACACCGAATCCGGCTCATTCTGCCTTGAGACGCCTAGCCCGCATTTCTCATCGCTGGTTTGCTGCGTCGCCGCAATCATCCGTCCTGGCTGCGTTACGCTTTGTCGGCCTCCTCGACGTACTGCACGAGTACGACTGCGGTGGCCTCGGTCGCAAGCCTTGTCAGGACGGCGCTTTCGGCCTCTCGCTACGACCGGGTATAAGAAATGCGGGCTAATGTCACGTTGGTGGCGTCTGCGACTTGTACCTCCGGAGCCACTACGATTTCGATGGAGGAGGCTTCCTCCAAAGTCAAGCAATGTGTGAGAGAGGTGAGCAGGGACGAGTCAGCATCTTCGTGTGCTCGTGCGGCCCCAATCGGCGTCGCTACTCGACACGATGGGAGATCCAAGACGACGACATTGGTCCCTGTATTGTGATAAGAATAACAGCGCAACAAGCACTTGAGGCCACAGGGTTGGGTGGAGCGCGAAGTCCGTTTGCATCGCCTCTCAGAAACACCATGAGCAGTCAGGCTAGGAGATGACGATGAAAAGATTCGAGCTAAGGATGTCGGTTCTTGTGACGATGGGGTTGGTTGTTTCGGTGACAGGCGCACTTGCGCAGCCGAAGGACCAGCACTATCTGACCTATCGACAAAAGTTGATGGCCTCGATTGGGGCAGATATGGGGGCGATCGGAGTCTCCCTGAAAGCCAATTTACCTTCTAAGGCGAATATTGGTGTCCATGCTGAGGCCATTTACAACGCCAGTAAGCTGATCGAAGGCGCCTTCAAGAAAGAAATCACGGAAGGCAAGACGGACTCCAAACCGGATGTTTGGAAGGACTGGGACAAGTTTGTCGCGGCGGCAAAGAGACTGACTGAGGAAAGTGGCAAGCTCTCCGCCGTGGCGAACGCGGGCGATGAGGCGGCCCTGGGGGCACAAGTGAAAGCAATGAGCAAAACCTGTGGTGGCTGTCACAAACTTTTCCGCAAGCTCAAAAAGGAGCGCTTCAAGCGTTGACTGATCAGCGTGGGTATGGCGAGTTCCTCAAGCTTGGCCTGAAAATTTAATGGGCGACGGCCTCCAAGTACCTAACCCGCATTTCTCATCGCTGGTCTACTGCGTCGCCGCAAACATCCGTCCTGGCTTTGTTACGCTCTGTCGGCCTCCTCGACGTACTGCACGAGTACGACTGCGGGGGCTCGCCACGAGTGGTCTCGGTCGCAAGCCTTGCCAGGATGGCCCTTGCGGCGCCTCGCTACGACAAGTGATGAGAAATGCGGGCTAAGAGGAGCGACAATGACGACGAAAATATTGGAACTGACGGTGGCTACGCTAGTGTTTTCCTCGCTCGTGGCGACCCCGCTAACAGCACAGCCCCTCTCCGCCAAAGCCCTGGACATTGGCTCGAGGCGGGAGCTGTTCGTGGACGACTATCTTATCGACTCAATCAAGGGCGCGGCACTACGTCTGGGTCGTCCTTTGCCAGCAGAAGTAATATTGAAGGCGGACCGTCCCTGGGAGGGGGCTTTCAACTTCGGGAACAATGTGATCCTCCATGAAGGTCTCTACCGTCTTTATTACCGGGGCTTGGACACGGAGGTGGCGAAGTCATTCCTCTGCTACGCCACCAGCAAGGACGGCATTTCCTGGGAGAAGCCCAACCTGGGACACTTCGAGTTCCAGGGCTCCCGACACAACAACGTGATTGTCGATGAGAAGGGGCAGCCTATCTCCCCTAACGTTTTTCTCGACACCCGGCCTGGGATACCGGAGAACGAGAGGTTCAAGGGAATCGTGCAGGATGACCGTCGGGGACCGGGACACACGCCTCATGTCATCGGATACACCTCCGCTGATGGAGTCCGTTTTACCCGCATGCCGCGACAGCCCGAGTTGACCTGTACGATGGACAACTGCTTCGACGGCGATTTCGCCACCTTCTGGTCGGAAGTGGAGGATTCCTATGTGGCCTACTTTCGCTTCATGGACCCGTGGCGCAGTGTCCTCCGCAGCACTTCCAAGGACTTGATTTTTTGGACACCCCTGAAGGTCATGAGCTACGGAGACACTACTCGGGAACACCTCTACGTCAACCGGACGATTCCCTATTTCCGAGCCCCTCATATCTACGTGGCGCTGCCGGCTCGTTTCATGTACCAGCGGAGAGTCGTGACCGATGAGCAGCTTTCTCGCATGGCGGTGGTTGGCTACGAAGGACATATCTACTACAACGACTGCTCCGAAACAGTCTTCATGACGACCCGGCCAGGAACGACCCGCTACAACCGCACCTTCATGGAGGGTTTTGTGACACCCGGTATGGGGACGGAAAACTGGGTCTCCCGCACCAACTATTCCCTGCAGGGAGTCTTCCAGACCGGTCCGGCCGAGATGTCTTTCTATGTGAACCGGAACTACGCCCAGAAGTCCTGGCACATCGAGCGACAGACCCTGCGGCTGGACGGCTTCTCCTCGCTCAATGCGCCCTACGAGGGCGGTGAAATGGTGACCAGGCCCTTCCGCTTCTCAGGCAGGAAATTGACGATCAACTATTCCACCTCAGCTGCCGGAAGCGTACAGGTAGAGATTCAGGACGGTGAAGGTGGTGTGGTCCCTGGCTTTGCGGTTCCGGATTGTCCAGAGATCATAGGGGATGAGATCGAAAGGGTGGTTTCCTGGCAGGGAGGCAGTGATCTTAGCCGGATTGCAGGTCAGACCGTTCGTCTGCGCTTCGTCATGAAGGACGCGGACCTGTATTCCCTGAGTTTCCAATGAAGTAGCGGACGTGGGCTGATCTGGAATGTCTTGTCAGGCATGACCCACGCCATCCCGAAAGAGGAGAGCCGGAGGATAGGTTCCGCGCGAAAATGCTCCAGTCTCTTTCGGGCCGCACTCAGCCTGCAACCCTGAGAACGCCCTCGCCCCAGTTCACGCTCAAATCCTGCGCACGCTTACCTGGTACGGCCCCGTGCCCTGCGGCGAAAAGTGCCTTACTCTCACGAAATACTCGCCGCCAGCCAGCGACCGAGAAATCAACGAATTCAATCTGAACCCGCCATCGTCGTTCTGCGCAATCAGGTTCGTCTGCGACCCCGGTCCGAATAGGCTCAAGAACGTGTCCGTTGGCCCGCTCGTCTCGATCACATAGGTCCCCTGACTCTGTGCCTGGAAGCGATACAGATCACTTTCACTGTCCGCCGAGATGGAAGCATCCACTACCGGACCGTTCACGATCAACCTCGGGATTACGGGACCGGCAGGAGCCGCAGTCACCCCAATCGAATAGTTTCCTGTCATCGATTCGTTGTACAGTCGTACTCGCGCGGTGTAATTGTCCGCCGAAAGATTCATTGAGATCCGGCTGCTCAACCCGCCGCCGTCGTCGTTCTCCGCCAATTGATTCGACGGATTGTCCGGTCCCGACAGCGTCATCACGGTATCCGAATTGCCCGACGTCTCGATCGTATGTTCGCTAAATGACGCCGCATCAATGTTCGACGAGAACCTCACTCAGCTTAAAGACTTCGGGGTGAACACCTGGCAGATTCCCGTGGAGGAAGCCAGGGAGCACCTGCCTGGATTGAACACGGACGGGCTTGGACGTGTCGCATTTGAGCCAGAATCGGGCTACGCGGATCCCCACGCAGCAACCAACTCCCTGATCGAAAAGGCCAGGGCCAACGGGGCCGAGGCGTACGAGAACAGGCCAGCTACGGACATCAGGCTCGACGGAGATAAGGTCATGGCCGTCGAGATGGCAGACGGTGAGATATCGACCCCGGTTGTCGTCAACGCCGCCGGTCCCTGGGCGCCCAGAGTGGGCGAGTGAGTCGGCTTGGACCTTCCCATCGAGACTTCCCGCGAACAAAAGAGGTACTGCAAGAGGTACTGATTGAACCTCCTGACGGTGCTCACCCGCTTCAGAGGTCCGTATCGAACATGGTCGATCGGTTTTACATCCAGCCCGCGAAGGGCGGGAAGATACTCATGGGCGTCGGCCACCCCAAGGAGAACGAACTGGCCGACCCCGACGACTACAGCCGGACCGCGACGCCTGACTTTATCGAAGACGTCGGCCAGCGTCTGGCTCAGAGGTTTCCGGAGATGGCCGACGCGAGGGTCGTTGCCAGCTGGGCTGGTCTCTATTCCATCACTCCCGACTGGAGTATAATTGTAGACAAGGCCCCTGGCATCGAGGGCATGTACCTCGCAGTAGGTGGCAGCGGTCACTCCTTCAAGCTCGGCCCAGCGATCGGCCTAACGCTTGCAGAGTTCATCGCGGAGGGCGAGACTCAGACGATGGACATCACAGACTTACGGGCCTCCAGGTTCGATGAAGACGCCATGCTGAAGTCGACTTACGGAGGCAACAGGGGATAGCCCCGGTACCCATTTCCAGGGCGACGTCCTCCCTTCGCACTGCAGGTCCTGGGGGTTCTCGCTGACCGCCGCTCAGGATTGACCCCGTACCAAAACGAGAACAGGCCGAAGAAGTTCCCGTTGCAATCTCGCCCGCATTATTCATAAATTTTCTACTGCGGCGGCGCCATTATCCGCCCTGGCTGCGCTACACTCGGTCGGTCTCCTTGACGGCCTGCACGAATACGACTGCGCCGGTTCTCATCCCCGAAGCTCTCCGGCGGCAATCGAAGCTGAGATCTGTTACCCTGCCCCCTAGCCCGCATTTCTCATCGCTTGTCGAAGCGAGGCGCCGCAAGGGCCGTCCTGGCAAGGCTTGCTGACCGAGGCCCCCGCAGTCGTACTTGTGCAGTACGCCGAGGAGGCCGACGGAGCGCAACGCAGCCAGGACGGATGATTGCTTCGACGCAGTAGACCAGCGATGAGAAATGCGGGCTAGCCATGTACTGCCGTCCCTCTCGGGTGTAGAATCCGGGACCAGATATCGTTGCCTTGAAGGCATAGACGGAGGACGATCACATGTGGGCTCGCAGTCCGGTCCAGGGTATTTTTGGCCGCTCGCCATTCAAACCTATTCAGGAGCACATGAGACTGGTTGACGCCTGCGCCGGCGAGGCTCCGTCACTGTTTGAGGCTCTGGCAGCAGGAGACAAACGCCGGCTCCTGGAGACCAAGGAGAGGATCTTCGATCTCGAACACGAAGCGGACAAGGTGAAGAATGAAATCCGAGCTCACCTTCCCAAGAGCTTGTTCATGCCCGTCGACCGACGTGATTTGCTGGATCTCCTCAACGCCCAGGATTCCATTGCAGACTCGGTCCAGGACGTTGCCGGACTGCTGATTCTAAAGGAGCTCGAGATACCGGACTACATGAAGGAGCTGATGCCCGCCTATGCGGCACGGAATGTGGATGCGGCACATCAGTGCAAGCGTGCCATCGACCAGCTTGACGAGCTCCTAGAACTGGGCTTCAAGGGGCGGCAAGTGGATCGCGTCGAAGAGATCTTGGCGGAGCTTTCCTGTATCGAATCGGAAACGGATGGGCAGGAGATCGAGCTGAACAGAGCACTGGTCTGCGATGAGGGCCTGAAGGCAGGAGACCTCCTCATCTGGTGGGAATTGGTCTGGAGACTGGGTGATGTAGCCGATTACTCGCAGGATGTGGGAGACCGTCTCCGACTTCTGATGGCTCGCTAGGAGGTTGGATGGAGTTAGGTTTTACGTTTCTCCTTCTTGCGATCGGCTTCGCTCTGTTCATGACTTGGGGAGTAGGTGCCAACGATGTGGCCAATGCCATGGGAACCTCTGTCGGCTCGGGGGCCATTACCATCAAGAAGGCGATTCTGATCGCCGGCATCTTCGAGTTCGCTGGAGCCGTGCTGGCGGGCGGGCATGTTACCAGCACCATACGGAAGGGGATCATCAATGTCGAGTCCGTACCATCACCTGAGGTTCTGATCTTCGGCATGCTCTCGGCTCTGCTGGCGGCTGGAACCTGGCTGCTGATTGCCAGCTATTTCGGCTGGCCCGTATCGACGACTCACACCATTGTGGGCGCGCTTGTCGGCTTCGGCATGGTCGGTATCGGTATGCAGGCCGTGGCCTGGGCCAAGGTAGCAGGCATTGTGGCCAGCTGGATCATCTCTCCTATGGTGGGGGCGGTGATCGCCTTTCTGCTGACGTTGAGCCTGCGTCGATTCATACTCAACACGGAGCAACCCCTTGTCAATGCCCGCCGCTATGGGCCCTATTACATCTTTGTCATGGGCGTGCTGATCGCACTGATCACCCTTTTCAAGGGGCTCAAGCATCTCAAGCTTGAACTGACAGGTTGGCAGAGTCTCCTGGTTGCTTTGATCGTCGGGGGCCTCATCGCCGTCGTCGGCCGGGTCCTGATTTCGAGAGTCCGAGTGGATCCAGAAGCCGACCGGGACTTTCAATTTGCCACCGTGGAGAGGGTCTTCGCCCCTCTGTGCGTCTTCACTGCCTGCTCCATGGCCTTTGCCCACGGATCGAACGACGTGGCCAACGGAATCGGCCCTCTGGCGGCTGTTGTAAGCATCGTTCAGACCGGTCAGGTCGGTCAGGAATCGGCTCTGCCCCTTTGGATTCTGGTTCTGGGTGGTGGGGGCATCGTAATAGGTCTAGCCACTTTGGGTTACCGCGTGATGAAAACGATCGGAACCCGGATCACCGAGTTGACACCCAGCAGAGGTTTCTGTGCCGAGCTGGCTGCGGCTACGACGGTCGTCGTGGCTTCCAGACTGGGCCTGCCAGTCTCCACTACTCATATTATCGTGGGTGCGGTCCTCGGCGTCGGTCTGGCCAGGGGGATTGCGGCCATCGATCTGAGGGTGGTTCTGGGAATTGTGACCTCCTGGGTGGTCACGCTACCCATCGGTGCCGGTCTGGCAGCCTTCTTCTTCTTCTTCTTCAAAGGGGTCTTTTTAGGTTGAAGAAAGCGGTCGAGCTGGCTGACGCGAATACCGCGGCTGGGAGCTTGGGCCGTTCGTGCAAAAGGGTTATCGCCCGCGCAAAACCCCATGGACCGCGCAGGCGAATATGGTCAAAAACAAGGCCGCCAATACACCAAGCACTCCGTATACTAGCAGAGATTTCAAGGAAATCGACCTTTGTGAAGAGATCCTGGGGGAATCTTTGATGGCGTAAAGAGCGGTCCGTGGATTCAGGTTATTGGCAGACAGCTTTTCGTGGATAAGCTCCAGCAACTCCAAGGCCGTCACCAGTTCAGCGACAATGTTATCGACTGTGGTTTCGATGCCTTCGATTCCTCCCTCGACTTTTTTCCGAGTGCGAAGGCCTATCTTCACCATGTTTGTGTAGATGTTTGTGTAGTACGCGGCCTCTTTCTCGTAGGAGACTTTTTCCATGCCGATCCGGACGATCCGCTCCGTCAGGTCCTGGCGAAAGCCCTGGTCATTGCTCTCTGTACTCATATCGACAAGACGATCCAGAAAGGATGCGCTAAACTGCGGAATGAGTGCCGGGGTTGACGGATCGAAGCCCTTCCTCGGACCACCCTGTTCCTCTTGGATAGTTCCCTCGAGATAGTGATCTAGCGCTTCTCTGAGCGTCTGTATTCTCCGATTAGCGTCTTCTTGGTTTAGCTCTAGATTGTAGAGTCGGGACTCATAGTAGTTAAACGCAGCTTGCGGATTTTTCGACACACCAGTCGACTGCAGCGTCATGAGGAGCGGTTCCACTTTAAGCTGTAGAGTGTCGAGTAAGATAGCCTCCACTTCGGCCAACGAAAACCTGTCTGGACCGACGCGGACTAGCTGTGCTCCAGGTATTCCCGCAGTGTTATTCACGTTCTCCAGCACCTTATAAAACCTTGAGCGTAGCAAGTCTATTGCCACGACGTAGTCCTCGGACTTCAGGGTTTCCTTTCGAATAAAGTTCTTGGAGTAGGTCGGTATTCTGTATTTGAGCGCACCTTTT
>Ga0310121_10000703_pt1 | contig 35895 bp, 42 predicted proteins | sample CB27_Tmax_986_MG_FD_203504 | JGI IMG/M metagenome (GOLD analysis project Ga0310121, IMG submission 203504) | Marine microbial communities from Western Arctic Ocean, Canada - CB27_Tmax_986 | ecosystem: Environmental > Aquatic > Marine > Oceanic | place: Canada: Western Arctic Ocean | collected...
CGAGCTCAGCGACCGCTTCGGCCCGCCCCCCCCGCTCGTCGAGAACCTGCTGTTCATCGCCCTCGTGAAGACGGCCGGGCAGCGGGCCGGGATCGAACGGATCTCGACCAGTCCCGAGAGCTTCCATCTTCGCGTACGGGGCGGCACCCAAGAACGGCACCGTCGCGCCGTCGCTGCGTTCGAGCTGCCGGGCATCCGCGTTGGCCCCGAGCAAGTGCGCATCCCCCGAGAGGAGGCTGGGACCGACTGGATGTCGCTGCTGATTCAGATCCTGCGGACTCTCGAGCAAACGCGGGAACCGGCGATGGTGGCCGGAGGGGGCTGAAGCCGAGGGGCGGACCCGCCACAAAACTTGGGGTTGTCGCCACGGGAGGTAGCGGTGGGAAAGGGTCCGCCCCCGGCCTGCGGTGGCGATGCCGGGCGCTGCCTTCGCCCCACGCCGCCACATCCAGCAGGTTCCGGCGCGGCCGCATTGCGGGACACCGGGGGAAACCCCCGGTCGAGCCACTGGGGACCCCGATGTAGGGGGCGGCACGGGGGAGTTCCGCCAGAAAACGCTTGCGTAACCTTTCCCCCGGCCCGGAGATTGTTGGTGGGCCGAAGCGGGGAGGCGATACTGGAGCCGTGGACGACACCAACCTCTTTACCTCGCTGTCCGCGTACCGCCCCGGGGGCAACGCGTCGCCCTTCGAGAACTACTGCACGAGCGGGCTCGCCTACCTCTTGCAGGTGGGAAACGAGCCGCTCGCGGCGCTCTTCGCAGCCGCGGCCGGATGCCCGCGCGAGCGCATCAGCGCGGTCGCAGTTCAGCCTCGGGCGGGGGGTTCCACGGTCGCCGACATGATTGTCACGTTCGCGGGCGGGGCAGAAGCGCTGGTGGAGGTCGAGGTGGAGGGCGGCGCCAGTCGTGAGCGGCTGCGAGCGCAGCGAGACAACGCTGGAAGCGCATTGATCCTCGTCGGATTGGATCCGCTGGAACCAGAGGAGGGCAGCGCCGCGCTCGGGTGGCTCGAGATCGCTGGGGCGCTCACGGGCGACTCCGATCGAGTCGCGCACGAGTTCGGCGAGTTCGTTCGTCGGGACGTGCTTGGCCTCGAGTCCGTGGACCTGGACGACGCCGTGCGCACGAACCGGCTGTACGCCCTCGGCGGGGCGGCCCTGCGCGAGCGATTCGGTGGGAGCGTCCGTTACGAAAACAGCTCCTCGCCACCGGTAGAGGGGCGCTATCGCTACCTGGGCACGACGTTCGCCCCGAATGGGAGCGATCTGCACTACTGGATCGGCATCGTGAACGAGGGCCTTCCGCTCAGCGAGCACTACCACCTGATGCTGGCCAGCAAGAGCGAGCCGCTCGTCGAGCCAGCCGGGCAGCCGCGCGTAACAGGGAACTGGAAGTGGGACCAGTGGACCGGGCTGGGGCGGGTGGTGCGGCCGGTCGGGCGCCGCGACTACGCGGATCTCTTGGGCCGGATCCAGGCCGCTGACCAGGGCTAGCGGCGGGTCCGCGCCCAGCCCGTCGGACCCCGGCCCGCCACGAGACCCAGGTAGAGCCGCAGCTTGTTCAGGAGGAAGGCAGGCAGCGAGGCGAGCGCCACGAGCTGATCAAGGGGTGTACGCGCCGCAGCGAGGCCAACGAGGACGAACGAAGCGAGCGAACCGAGCGCGACCAACGCGAGCGGCAGGGACCCGACGCCGGCGAGCCCAAGACCAAACGCGATCACCGCGCCGAAGCCAAGCAGGCTCAGCGGCAGGGTCGCGACTTCCACGGCGGCGGCAGCAGCACCGAACCTCCCCCGGCAGAGCTGCCCAGCAGCAATCGTGAGAGCGTGAACAGCGAGCGAGAGCCGGCCCTGCTCCCAGCGCCCCTCCTGGCGGCGCGCCTCGGCCGCCGAGGCGGCCATCGGCGCCGCGAGCGTGGCGTGCGGGGCGAACGCTACGACCTGACTGCGGCGAGCGAGCGCGAGCGTGGCGGCGGCGTCTTCGGCAAGGCCGTCGGCGCCGAGGGCGAGGCGCGCGAACTCCCACCGCACTGCAAAACCGTTGCCTTTGATGCCGGTACCAAGGCCGAGGCGGCGTGAGCCGAGCGGCCGGGCCCAGTGCGTGAGGGCGAACGCCAGGCGCCTGAGCCTCGCGGTCGGGGCAACCGCGGGCTCCGCCTCGTAGTAGGCCTGAGCAGCGGCGGCGCCTCCGTCCAGCGCCGTCGCAAGGCCTTCGAAAAACGCGGGCCCTACAACGCTATCGGCGTCGACGACGACCACCTCATCGGGAGGGCTCGGGCGGGACTCCAGCTCAGCCAGGGCATGCTGCAAGGCGTAGCTCTTACCAACCTTGGTGCGATCATCACGCGCGAGCACGGTGACATCGAAGCCACGCGCGAGCGCCGCGGTGGAGTCGCTGCAGTTGTCGGCGACGACGACAATTTCGGGCGCCGGACGCCACGGCGTTGCCCTCAGGGAAGCCAGGCAGCGCCCGATCAGGCGCTCTTCGTCATGCGCCGGAACGATCACCGCGAGCCGCCACGAGCGCGGGGCCCGGGGGGCGGGACGCGGGCGCGGCAGGGCGGCCAGCGCAAGGACAGTCCACCACAGACCGTGGAGCGCGATCAGCCCCGCAAGAGCGATAGCGGCGACATCGAGCACGATCATGAAACCACCGAGGGCGAAAGCCTCCGCACGGTTGAACGCTAGGTGCCACCAGTCGAGGACCTGTCGACAATGTGTGGCGGCGCACGGGCAGCGGAGCGGCGCCGCGCTCGATAGTTATGTCACGTGGCTAGGATCGTCGCCAGCGAGCCGACCAACACCGGGCGTGCTCAGCCGGCCGAGGCTCGCTCGGCGAGGACCAGATCGCGGATGAGCTGGGCCTCGCCGCGGTGCTCGCTTGCGTGGGCGATGCTCGTGAGGAGTACCTCGCGGCCGCTGATACGACCACGGTTCGGATGGTCCCGCTCACGTTCGAGCTCCCCGGGATCGGTCTCGGTGACGGCGGCGCGAAGCCGGGCCTGGACGGTGGTCCACCGCTCCCGTAGGGGCGCGGCGGTCTCGCCGCCGGCGAGGAACTCCGCGCGCCGGACGCGGCTCACGGGCTCCCCAGCGTAGAACTCGACGAAATTCTGCTCGGCGTTCCCCATGACGTGAACAGCGAGGGCATAGAGCGTGTTGCCCCCGCCGCCCTCACCCGGCGGTGCGCCCGGGCCCGCTCCGTCATCGAGGACGGGCGGGCGCCAAGCGAGCTCTGCCTCGGTGAGCCCCTCGAGACAAGCGAAAACGCCTTCGACGGCGGCCTCGATCGCCCACACATACGATTCCACCTCGCTCCGGGCCATGGGGCTCAAGCGGGGACCGGCGCGAGCTCAGCCAGCTCAGCCATCAGCTCCAGCGCCTCCACTTGATCGGTGGAGACGGTGATCCCGGTAATGGGATCGTCGGCCCAGAGCTTGTAGCGCTCACGGATCCGCTCCACGGGACCGATAAGCGCGGTGTCGTCGAGGAACTCGTCGGGGACGGCTGCGGCCGCTTCCTCCTTGCGGCCCGCAAGGAAGAGCTCCTGAATGCGCGCCGCCGCGTCACCGTAGCCGCGCCGCACCATGTTGTCGTTATGGAAATTCTTCGAGCGGTGACCCATGCCGCCGACATAGAGCGCGGTGTTGGGCTTCATCTTTTCCAGGGCGCCCTTGACGTCGTCGGTGATGCGCACCCCGGCGCCGACCTGGATCTCGAAGTCGTCCATACCCTTTCCGCCCCCGGCACGACGGAAGCCCTCGGCCAGCCAGGGGCGGAAGCGGGCGAGTTTCTCTCCGGGCACATAGCCCAGCGGGAGCCAGCCGTCGGCAACCTCGGCGGTCAGCTTCACATTCGCTTCGGTCCCCGTGCCGAGCCAAATCGGGAGCGAGGCGTTCATGTGGAGAATCGAGCGCAGGGGCTTGCCCAGCCCGGAAGAGCCTTCGCCCGCATAGGGAAGCGAGATCTCCCGGCCCTCGTGCATCACAGGCCGCTTGCGCTCGAAGATCTTGCGCATGATCGCGACGTAGTCACGCAGGCGCCAGTACGGCTTCCCCCAGGGCTCGCCGTACCAGCCCTCGACGATCTGGGGCCCGGAAACCCCGAGGCCGGCGATGAAACGGTCGCCCCCCGCCATCGCATCGACGGTCGCGACGCTCATCGCGGCGTTCGCCGGGGTGCGCGCCGCGAGCTGCATGATGGCCGTGCCGAGGCGAATGCGATCAGTGACCGCGGCAAGGTACGCGAGCGGGGTGACCGCATCGGAGCCATAAGCTTCCGCCGTCCAAACGGAGTCGTAGCCGAGGCGTTCGGCGGTCTGGACTTTCTCGACGGGTAGGCGCATCTGCGCACCTGAATAGCCAATGCTGATTCCGAGCTTCACGGTCGCGCTCCACCCGCGGGCCAACGCCTGCGAGAACTGGGCGCATTGTACGGGCGGGCGGGTTGGCTCAGGCGGGGGCGGCGATAGGCGCAGGCGTGATCGCCGGTCCCGGCACCATCCTTCGTCCGGAGCGCTGCGCACGCTCGAGCTCCGACCAGTAGACGAGCGCGTAGGCACCGCCCACGAGCTGGTGCGCGACCCAGCCGCCCGCCACGTTGGCTACCGGAAGGGACGCGAAGGTGGCCGCAGCAGCAAGCGTCCCGGCCAACGGACCGAGGGAGACGGCGCGGCGCAGGAACCGTCCGCGCCAACCACCTTCCCTGTCAACGATCTTGAGCCAATCGCTCTCCGGATGGAGCTGATCGAGGGCCACGTGCATGCGGGCGTAGGCGCGGGGGATGGCGAGCCAGGTCGCCGCCGAGCGCGCGGCTTGGTGGGTAGCCCGTGCGTCCGGATCGAAGAGAAAGCGGCATCCCGCACGTTCGAGCCGAAAGGCGAGCTCGATGTCCTCGGCGCGGCGGAAGCGCTCGTCGAAGCCTCCGCCCGCCTCGAATGCGGCACGCGAAAGCGCGGCATTGCCCGTATAGAACTGCCGCCAGGTGGGCGCGAACTCGCCCGCCTCCATCGCCCGATACTGCTCCTCCAGTCCTTCACTCTCCCAGCGCATCCAGGGCGGCGAGGCAGCGCCGGGCGGCTCCACCATCGGGCCGATAGCCACGAGCGCGGGCTCGTGGCGAACGGACTCGTAGTGGCGGGCCACGAGGTCAGGGGCCGGGATGATGTCATCGTCCAGGAAGCAGATGATGGGCGCGTGGCCTTGGCGTACGCCGCGGTTTCGGGCGCGACCGGGGCCGCCGTTCTCCTCGAGGCGCACCACTGTGAGATCGAGCCGATCCCGGATCGCGAGGGGAATGGCCGCCTCGGTGGGCGTTGCACTCGCATCGTCGACGACGGTGCCGGCAAAGTCCGCGAAGGTCTGCTTGGCGAGGGCCTCGAGGCAGCGCCTGAGGCCGCTGGGGCGCTCGAACGTGGGAATGACAACGTCGACGGCGGGCATGCCAACCTCCGGGGAATCGTCCTCCAAGAAGAATAGGAAGGCCTCGTGGAGCGCTGGTTGAGCGCGACACGGGAAGACCACCACTCAACCGCCCGCCCACGACCGTGCTCCAACCTCGGAGAGGTCCGCATGGAGGCGACGATGGCGTCCACCCCAAAGCTCAGCATCGGCATCCCGGTCTACAACGAGGGGTCGCACATCGGTGAGACCCTCGGCGCGATCTCGGCGCAGACCTTCGATGACTTCGAGGCGATCATCTCCGACAACGCCTCGACGGACGCGACCGGAGAGATCTGTCGCGATCACTGCACGCAAGACTCCCGCTTCCGCTACATGCGAAATCGCGAAAACTTCGGCATCAAAGCGAACTTCAACCAGATCTTCCAGTTCACCCAGGGCGAGTACTTCAAGTGGTGGGCGGCGGACGATTTGGGCGCTCCCACCCTGATCGAGTCGGGCATCGATGTGCTCGAGCGTGATCCGCGCGCCGTGCTCGCCTTCAGCGAGGCGCACTTCTTCGAAGACGACCCTGCGATCCCCGTACTGGACCCGAGCTCTGGGCTCATCCCCACCATGGACGGCGAACGAACGTCACGCTTTCGGCAGGCGATGCAGCTCCTGGCACAACGGCCCGAACTCACACCGGTCCTGCTCTCGGCGGTCATGCGGGCTTCCGCGATGGCCGCGACCCCGCTCCAGGGCCGGTATCCCGCGTCCGACATCACGTTCATCGCGCGGATGGCGCTTGCCGGGCGGCTGCTGCCTACCGGCAAGACGGAACTCTTCCTGCGCAGTTGTCCGGGTTCGGGCGGGCACCTCGACACGATGGGTGACTACGAGGCGATGATCGCCGCGAACAAACCGGGACGGCGGCCGCTGGTCCCCTGGATCTGGGCGCGCTGGCGCTTTGTCGAGGCTGCCGAGATGGTCCTGCGCTCGGGCTTCCCGCTCAACGAGCGGCTGGCCCTGGCCAAGATCGTGGGCGAGACCGCGGCGTTCCGGGGCCGTGGCTGGATCGAACGGCAGGTCCCCGGCCTCGGGGCTCTGCAGCCGCCACAACTGACCGAGAACTGATCCTCCACCTCCGCTCAGCGCACCATCGACACGATCAGCGTGGAACTGTGAGGGCTCCCATGACTGCGATCCTGACCGATCCCACCATCGGCGACGACGAGCGACGGGCACACGTTTTCGACGGCAATCTGATCTTGCTCGCGCCGCGTCGCAGCGTCGAGGCGCTCTGTGACTTCGCCCGCGAGCTGATTCACGAAGCCTTCGGCGGAAGCGATCCGCGGACGGCCCAGGACAATCTCACGGTGGATGCCTACGTCGCCGTCCTCGCAGCGCTGAAGCCGAACTTCATCAACCATCCCGAGTCGAAGCGGCTGCTCCGAGAGATTCTCCAAGACCTCGGCTGCGAGCTGGAGTCGACCTATCTCGACGTCCCCCGCCTGCGCACCTCCACGCACAGCAACTACCTGACGTCGGGTCTCGCGTACGCCTTCCATCCTCACCGGGACGCGTGGTACGCCGCCCCCTTGGCCCAAGTGAACTGGTGGATCCCGGTATTCGAGATGGCGGAGAACAACGGCATCGCCTTCCACCCGCAGTACTGGGAGCGAGCGGTCGCGAACGGGTCCGCAGGCTACGACTACGAGCGCTGGACGCGGACGGGGCGCAAGGCGGCTTCCGCACAGGTTGGGAGCGATACCCGAGCCCAGCCCCACCCGGAAGAGCCGCTCGATCTCGACCCCGACCTCCGGCCACTGGTTCCACCGGCCGGCGTGCTGCTGTTTTCGGGTGCGCAGCTCCACTCCTCGGTTCCGAACACCTCCGACGTTACGCACTTCAGCATCGACTTCCGCACCGTGCACGCAGACGATGTCCTGGCTGGGCGCGGCGCCCGCAACGTCGACTCTTCCTGCGCGCCTCCGACCTGAGTTCGGCGCCTACTGACCTCCTCGCCCGCTTGACCGTGCCCCACAAGAACGGAGTGTCCGCCCGCTGAGGACCGATCCTCTCTGGACCCGCCTGCCGCGATCAGACACAATGCGGGGCGCACTTCCCAGGGAGGACCACGATGACCGCCGACGCACCAGTTTCCCGAGACGCACTGTTCGCATCGCTACGCACCCAATGGGCGGAGAGCGAGGCGGCCGTTACGCGGGCGGCGGCCAACTTTGAGGCGCCAGGTTATGAGGGTTGGACCGTGGGAGACGCGTTCCGGCACATCGTCGATTCAGCCCACAACACCGCCTCGGATATCCGCGCGATGCTTGCCAGCGGCGAGTTCACGCCTCCGGCGGACGAGCGGAACGCTAAAGGCATCGCCAAGTTCAAGGCGCTCGACGCGAAAATGCTGCCGATCGAGATGGACACGGCGCACGGTGTCGTCTGGATGTATATCCAGCGCTTCAGCGAGGAGGACCTAACCAAGACCTATAAGGTTCTGGGATCGGACATGTCCCTTGGCCAGCTGCTCTGGCTTTACCTGCAGCACGAGACGCAGCACGTGGCTGACGCGCTGAAGTCTGCCGGAGTCAGCCACGCGGCCCGGCTCGGCTTCTAGCAGAGCTGCGGAGTGCAGCCCCTCGGGCCGCGCTCGTGCAAGCAGAGCCGCTTCCGCGCTTTCGCGTGCGGATAGGGCCCGGAACTGGCTTAGGCGGCAGTCGTTGTCTGGCCTCGACTCCAGCCTCGACAGGCGACGGCCCCCCTCCACGGGGTCATCGCTCGTTGTCTCGCCGAGGTCCTCGCCCTCCTAGCCAGCCATGAATCCCGACGCTTCAATGCTCCCGCAAGCACGAGCCGACAAGCTGGATGAGCTCCGCCCTGCCGCTTAAGGCGGCGTTTCCGCGGGTCCTCCGGGAGGCATCGTGAACGGGCGTCGTCACGACAAGCGCAGGCATTAGCCTGCCGGGAGCGGCGTCATGTGGGAGAGCCCGATGGCGCCGACCAAGCGCTCGGCCGTCTCACGAGCGCCCGTGAGGGTGAGGTCGCCCACTGTCTCAGCCTGGCCGAGTGAACGCTGGGCGGAGACCAGGCTCATCCGGCCTCCTCGAGTGGCTCCCGGACCTGCGGGTCGAGGGCCCAGCGCCACAGCTGGACGCTGTTCCAGCCGGCACCGACGAATAATGTCGGGCCAAGGATGTGGTGAAGGAGGAGCTCTCCCCGGGGAGCGCCTCCTTTCGCGTCTTGCCCTCACCTGACCGCTCGCACCTCTTCGTGGCAAGATGCGCGCGGCCCGCGGGGCGGGCGGAGGCCGCACATGAAGTTCGGACTCTCGGTGGGCTTCGTGGTGACGAAGCCGTGGGACGCGATGAGCGAATCGCGCGTATTCCACCAAGCCGTGGAGGTAGTCGAGCTCGCGGACGAGCTCGGCTTCGACAGCGTCTGGTCGGTCGAGCACCACTTCCTCGAGGAGTACTCGCACATGTCCGCGCCGGACATGTTCTTCGCCTACTGCGCAGCGCGAACGAAGCAGATCCGCTTCGGGCACGGGATCTACCTGATGCTGCCGAACATCAACCACCCCGCACGCGTGGCCGAGCGCATCGCCACGCTCGACATCCTCAGCAACGGGCGGGTGGAGCTGGGTACGGGACGCAGCGCCACCTGGACTGAGCTCGGGGGATTCCTCGTCGAGCCGGACGACACGAAGGAGATGTGGGAGGAGTCGACGCGCGCGGTGGTGAAGATGTGGACGAGCGACGAATTCTCGATCAAGGGCCGCCACTTCTCGATGCCGCCCCGGAACGTGCTCCCGAAACCGGTTCAGCAACCCCATCCTCCCCTCTGGGTCGCGGTGCAAAGCCCGGAGACGGCGGTGCTCGCGGGCGAAAAGGGCATCGGCATGCTCGGCGTCACGCTCGGCGGCATCCCCAAATACGCCGACCTGATCGCCGACTACCGGCGCGCGGCACGGGAGGCGGAGCCGATCGGGCTGACCATCAACAACCAGGTGCGGGCGCAGGGCCAGTTGTTCTGCCACCCCGACGCCGACTACGCCAAGAAGATGGTGGGTAAGCCCGAGGATCAGCTCGCAGGGCCGCTGAGCTCGTACCTGATGACGATGGGTTCGACCTACCCGAGCCCCGCCTACCACGCCCATTCCCTCGGTTCGGGGGCCGCCTTCCGCCCACCCCTCGGCGCCGATCAGGTGGGCAAGCTCGTGGGCACCCCCGACGAAGTCGCACGCGCCGTGGAGGACTGGCAGGAGCTCGGCGTCGACGCGCTCAACATCGGCGTCGGGGGCCGCTGGTCGACGCACGAGGAGAATCTCGAATCGATGCGACTCTTCGCGAGGGAAGTGATGCCCGCCTTCGCCGATGCGCCCGTGACGACGGCCTAGCGGCGTGGCGAGCGCGTATCGCACGGTCTCCGCGGAGGAGGCAGCGGCCGCGGTCCGGGATGGCGACGTCCTCTACTGTTCGCTGACCTCCCTCGACTACGTCCTCGACGCGATTACCGCACGGCGGGATCTCACGGAGGTGCGCATCCGGCTCACCACGCCGGGACAGGACCCGGGCTGGCTCTCCCCGGAGGCGGGTGACGACCGCTTTACCGTCGACTTCCAGATCTTCGTCGGTGACTTCGCCCGCTTCGCCACGGACTCCGGGCACGCGTCGTATATCCCGAACCTCTTCTCGACCGAGCTGAAGCAGATCGAACGACCGGACGACTGCGCCTTCCCCGATGTCTTCGTCACGCGCGTGAGCCGCCCGAACGAAAAGGGCTACGTGAACTTCGGCCCGATGATGTTCAACAAGCGCGCCTACGTCGAGCGTTGCCGGACCGTCATCGCCGAGATCGACGACACCTTCCCGATGTTCTACGGCGACTGCACCGTGCACGTCTCGGAGATCGACTACCTGGTCGAGGGCGACCCTGGGCCGAGCGATGCCGAGATGCGGGCCAAGGTCGAAGGCTTGGCGGACGCCGCTCGTCGCGCCGCCCTGCTCGACCTGCTGGACACCACGCCCGCGCGCTGGCTGCGGGGCACCCTCCGCCGCACGCTGGCGCGCTTCCACGAACTGGACCCGGCGCTGATCGGGCCTGGCCTGGGGAAGATCCCGGAGCCAGACGCGGAATCGCGCGCGATCGCGGCGAACGTGGCGGAGGTGGTTGCGGACGGCGCCAACCTCCAGATCGGCGTCGGTGAGCCCAGCAGTTCGCTCGTCCGAGCGGGGACCTTCGATCGCAAGCACGACCTGGGGCTGCATTCCGAGATGATCATCCCCGGATGGACCCGTCTGATCCGCGAGGGGATCATGACCGACGCCGCCAAGCAGTTCCGGCCGGGGGTGGCGGTGGCGGCGGGCTGGGCGGGCTGCACGCCCGAGGACCTCGACTTCATCGCCGAGAACCCGCGCTGTGAGCTACACCCCTCGGATCTCGTGCTCGACCCGAAGGTGATGTCGGCGAACGATCGCGTGCACTCCATCAACAGCGCGATCAATATTGACCTCCAGGGACAGATCAACGCCGAAACCGTGCATGGTTCGCGCATGATCAACGGCACGGGCGGCCAGCCCGACAGCCACTACGCGGCGATGTACTCCGAGGGCGGCCGCGCGATCACGGTGATGAAGTCGACCGCGCTCGGGGGCACGACCTCGCGCGTCGTGGCGACCCACGAGCCCGGCACGGTCGTCACGATCCCGCGTTCGCTCGCGGACACGATCGTGACGGAATACGGGATCGCGCGGCTCTTCGGGAAGAGCACTCGGGAGCGAGCGGCGGAGCTCATCGCGATCGCGCATCCGGACTTCCGCGCGGAGCTCCGCCGCGAAGCCGGGCAGCTCTTCGGCCTCCGACCGTGAGCCGCGTCTCGGCGCGGCTCGTGACGGACTACACGAGCGGGCTGGCGCCGGACGCCTTCGCAGGCGTCACCGTGGTGGCACCGGATGACGCCAAGCGGGCGTTCAGCGATCCGGCTCCGCGCGCCGCTTACATGGCCGCCTTCCGGGAGGCGCTGGAACTCGGCCCCGAGCCCGTGCTCTGTCTCGTCGGCCCGTACGGCTATTCGCCGGCGTTCACGGCCGCCGCGGGCGGACGCAACGACCTGGCGCACGAGAAGATCGACCCGAACCGTGTCCACGTTCTCAACGTCGGCCGGAGCTTCCTGGGCCTGGGAGCGCTGACGGCGAGCATCGCCACCTCTTCGATGGATCCCGAGGCGGCCACCGAATGGCTCGACGACGCCGGGGTAGCGACCGCGATGTGGCTCGTCGCTGAATCGGAACGGCTGGAACAGGCGGCTGCGGAAGCCTTCGTCGAGGCGCCGGACGGCCTGCCTGAAGAACGGTACGCGCTCCTGCGGGTGCGCTTGGCCGCGCGCCTCGTCGGCGGCTTCGACACCGTGGCCGCGGCGAGGGCGGCCGCGTTCAGCAAGGCCGGCGGCGAAGGCGGCACCGGCCTCGTCGCGGGCGCGGCCCCGGGCCTCGCGGCCTGGCAGTCGGCGGGCCCCGCGAACGTAGAATGGCGCGAATGCGCACTCCCGACGTTCCTCGCCAGCCATTTCGGCGAAGCGCTCGCCTTCGCAATCGCGCCGCGGGCTCCTTCGTGACCTTGGGGCGGCCGGGCCGTGCCTGACTTCGGAACACGCGCGGTCGCGTCCATCGCGGACCGGCCCCCGATCTCTTCTGGCGAGGGCGGCTGGGATCTGCACGATGCACGCGTCGTCAGCCTCACCTTTGAGCTCTCGAAGCACCAGATGCTGGATCTCCTGCCCGAGGGGCTGATTCGCCCGGTGCCCCCGTACGCCAAAGTGATCATCGTCGACGCGCCGGATTCGCCCGCGGGCCCGTACCGCGAGGCCGGACTGTTTCTCGGCATGCGCGAGCACGTCCAGATTCGGAATCTGCTGGTGGACGCGATCGTGCCCGGGGCGGACCAGCTTGCCGCCGTCCGCCAAGCCTTCGGTGGCTCACGCCGCAGCGGCGCCGTGGACCTCGTCGTGAGCGACGGGGAGATCCGCGCCACGATCGCGGACGAGGACGGCGAGCTCTGTCGTATCCGCATGGGCGCCCTTCGTCGCTGCGACGCGACGATGCTGAAGTTCGACGCACTCGTCGTCCCCGGCGATGCCGACGGCAAGCCGGCGCTCCTGCGCTACGGAGTCCGGGTTCCCTTGGCGGAGGTCGAGGGCACGTTGTCGCGCGACTGGGAGGTGACGATGGCCCGCCGGGACAGTGTCTGGCGCCAGCTTAGGCCCGCGTTCAACGTGACGGCGTTCGCGACCTTCGGCAGCGCCCGCATCGAGATCCCGCGCGCGCCGGCGCGATGAGATGCAGCCGCCAGGGACCACCGCCGGCTAGGGGGCGCTCGTCACGAGCTCGGCCGCACCTGCCTTCGCGTCGTCGCGGATCAGGCCGAGGACGGCTTCGGCGATGTCCTCGGGCTGCAACATCGTGGCGGCAGCGATGGCCGGCTCGAGCCACTTCGCAGGCGTTGTTCCATCGCCGGTCTTCGCGATGATGGGGGTATCGACCATCCCCGGGAGGACGGCGTTCACGCGGATGTTTTCGGACTCGCCGAGACCCGCGCACGATTCCGTGAAGTTCACGACCGCGGCCTTCGAGGCGGCGTACATCGGGTCGTTCGGCATGGGCCCAAGTGCAGCGACGGAGGCGGTGTTGACGATCACGCCGCCACCTCGACGGCGCAAGGCGCGGATGCCCGCCGCCGTCCCCAGCATCACCCCGACGGCGTTGACGTTGATGACCTGGTAGATCTTCTCGACGCCCACGTCGGGCCAGCCCGGCGTGTCACCCGTCATGATGCCGGCGTTGTTGTGGACGATATCGACGCCGCCGTAGGCCGAACCGACCGCGGCGAACAGCGCCTCGATGCCCGCAACGGTTGAGACATCAGCCTGGACGAAGAGCGCTTGGCCGCCCGCTGCTGCAATCGCGCGGACGGTCTCCGCGCCGCCGGCGCGATCGAGGTCGGCGACGGCAACTTTGGCCCCCGCGTTCGCGAGCGCGAGCGCCGTCGCACGACCGATCCCCGAAGAACCGCCCGTGACGAGCGCCACCTTTCCCGAGATCTCCATCTTGGCCTCCTGGGTATCCGTGGCGGCGATGCCAGCCGCCGCCGGCGAGATCGTGACCCGTCAGCCTTGGGGCAGATCATCCGCGACGCTGAGCTCCCCGAGGATTTCGTGGAACCACTCGATGACCTCGGGATGGTAGGGGATGCCTAGCTCGATCCGCTCCTGCTCCGTCTCGGAGGCGTTCAGGCCGGCGTAGTACACGCGCTCTTCACCGGGCGCGGGGGGGCATTCGCGCAACGACTTCAGGTACAGATCCATGTCATCCTTGAAAACGCCCAGGTCGGTGAAGGCGTCGATGCGGTACGCAAGGAAGTGGTGCCCGCCTCCCTGCCGGGGCGCAAGCCCGGGGCCGGTGCCCGCGAGAACGCCGCTGAGCACATCGACCATGACCGCCAAGCTGTAGCCCTTGTGCGAACCGATCTCGCGAGTGCCGCCGACGGGCAGCATCAGAAAGTCGTCGGGGACGGCGCGCTCCTCCATGATCGGCGTGCCATCGGCCTCCGCGATCCAACCGGGGAGGACTTCGGCCCCGAGCCGCCGCGCGAGGCGGATCTTGTTTCCCGCCACCGAACTCATCGATGCGTCGAAGACGAACGGCGCTTCGTTTCGCGCGGGGACCGCCACCCCGAGCGGATTGAGCCCAACCATCGCCTGCGACCCGAAGGTAGGCGCGACCTGCTTGCCCCCGACGGTGGTCGCGATCCCGATCATGTCGTGCGCGAGGGCGCGGTGCGCGTGGTACGCGGCGGCGCCGAAGTGGCGTCCATTCGTCGCGACGACGGCACCGATGCCGCAACGCTGCGCCTTCTCGATGGCGAGGTCCATCGCCTGGGGACCGACGGTCAGGCCCAGGCCCTCATCGCTATCGATCGTAGCGGTGGCGTCAGCCTCGCGGAGGATGCGCCAATTCGGCTTGGGGTTGATCGTGCCGCCGCGAATGCCAGCCACGTAAGCGCGCATCATGTTGCTCACGCCATGTGAATCGATGCCGCGACGATCCGCGTAGAGCAGGGTCTCGGCGCAGCGCTCGGCGTCCGCGAGGGGTGCGCCGAGCGCTTCGAAGATGCGCTCGACAGCCAACTTCATAGTAGCCGGGGCCACGCGGACGGCGATCTCGTCGGGGACTTTGAAACGGTCGAGCATGAGGGCGCATCATAGCGGCCGGAGCGGGGCGTAGCATGGCCCGCCAGCGCGGACCGCGCCGAGGCGACGACCGTGGAGATCGAGGGCGAGCACCGCTTCGAGACCGAGCGCGAGGCCGTCTGGACCGCGCTCTTCGAGCCCGCGACCTTGCGCCTGGCGCTGCCCGCCATTGAGTCCCTCGAACGGATCGACGAGGACGCCTTCGAACTCGTCGCATTCATCGAGATCCGTGGCTTCTGGGGGCGATTTCGAGGACTCGCACGCGTCACGCACGTGAACGAACCAGACTCGTACCACTTGCGCCTTTCGGGCGCCGCCGCCGAGGGAACGGCAATGGGCCAAGGCACGGTCACGCTCAGCGAAGACGGCGAGAGCACGCTTCTGCGCTACCGCGGCGACCTCACCGTCCACGGGGCGCTCACACGGCTCGGCGGGCGCTTTGTCGGCGGCTCCATCCGGATGCTCATCCGTCAGTTCCTCGAGGGCCTTGCCCGGGAGCTCACGCCCGAAGTGTCCGAGCCGCCCGGGACGAGCCGGAGTGACGAACCTCCGCCGCCGTAGTTGACGCCGCACTCCTTGGGCGTGAGCACGTAGACTCCGTCACGCACGCCCGCTTCGACGACGCGGCCGATCACGATAGCGTGGTCGCGCTCCTTGACCGAATTCACGACCTCGCACTCGAACCATGCGGGCACATCCGCGATGAGCGGTGCGCGGGTGGTCTTGGTCTCGCACGTGTAGTCGCCGAACTTGCCGTCGTCCGGCTCGACGTGGCGCAAGAAGGCGAAGGCGAGGTCCTTCTGGCCCGTTCCGAGCACGCTGACCGCGAACTTGCCGGTCTCCTTGCGCAGGTCATAGGTGCCGGCGTCCTGCTTCACCCCAACGGCGACGAGGGGCGGCTCGAACGATCCCTACGTCATCCAGTTCACGGCGGAGACCGTCGCCCGTTCGCCCTCGCCTACCCCAAGCACGTACCGCCCGTAGGGAATCATCCGTAACGCGGTTTTCTTCGCCGCGTCGTCCAAGCGGCTTTTTCTCCCCCCCCCCCCGGGGGTCGTCGTCTCGCGACCCGTCCCGGCAATTCTCGCCACGGAGGCAATGGCTGGTTGCGGTCCCGCCGTGATTGCGCGGCCGCCGCGGGGCGCCTGCGAATCGCAGCCAGCCGCGCTGGGCGAGGGCGGCGAGGCGGATCTGCGGCTCGAGCGCAAATATGTCGTCGCGCTTGTGAGCGTCTTTGGGATGTACATGAACCTCCTCGACCTCACGATCGTGAACGTCGCGGTGCCCGTCCTCACGGAGGCGCTGGACGCCACGACCAGCCAGCTGCAGGGGGTCGTCACCGCGTACCTGATCAGCGTGGCGGTGTTCATCCCGGTCAGCGGCTGGGCGGGTGATCCCTTCGGGCACGAGGCGCCTCTTCGTGATTGCGCTCGCCCTCTTCACCGCGGCTCGGCGCTCTGCGCGGCCGCCCGTCTCCGCGCTCTGCGCGGCCGCCTCGAATATCGAGAGTCTGATCTCTTCCGCGCGCTCCAAGGGATCGGCGGAGGCCTGCTGATGCCCGTCGCGCAGACGATGGTGTTCCGCAGCTCCTCCCGGCCGGAGCGAGCCGCCGCGGCGGGCATCCTTGTCGTACCGACAACGATCGCGCCGGCGAGCGGGCCGCTCCTGGGCGGGCTGATCCTCGATCACCTCGCCTGACAGTAGATCTTCCTCGTGAACGTCCCCGTGGGGGTCGCCGGCATCGTGCTCTCGGTGCTCTTTCTGCGGGAGCATCGCGAGCGTGGGCCGGGCCGGTTCGACGCACCCGGCTTCCTCCTCGCCTCAGGGGGCCTCGCGCTGTTGCTCTTCGGCCTCTCGGAGGCGGGCAGCCGCGGCTTCGACGACCTCCGCGTCCTCCGCTTGGGGGGTGCGGGGATGGTGAGCCTGGTCGCCTTCGTCGTCCTCGAACGGAGGCAGGCGGATCCCCTGATCGACGTGCGCCTTTTCCTCAACCGCATGTTCTCGGTCGCCAACGCGACGCAGTCGATCGCGTTCATGGGCTTCTCCGCGACGCTCTTCCTCCAGCTCGAGCGCGGATTGAGCCCGCTCCAATCCGGCTTGGTGACGTTCCCGCAGACGATGGGCGTGATGGTGATGGCGCCGGTGTTGACGCGTCTGTACCCACGGGTCGGCCCGCGACGGCTCGTTGTGCTGGGGCCTCGTACTCGCAAGTCTCACGACGATCCCGCTGGTGCAGATGGACCTGGACAGTAATCTCTCGACCATTCGCGTGGTGATGTTGCTGCGGGGGATGGGGTTCGGGTTCATGCTGATCCCGCTCCAGACGGAGGCTTTCGCCACGATCGGCATGAACGAGACGGGCCGCGCGACGGCGGTCTTCAACGCCACGCGGCAGGTCGCGCAGAGCTTCGGCGTCGCGCTCGGCGCAATGGTTCTTACGAGCCGGCTCGCCCACCACGAGACCGCGCTCGGACCGGCGGGCGCGACCGGCCCGGCGATCGACGCCTTCGCCGAGGCCTTCCTCGCAACCCTCGCGCTGGGCGCCCTGGGCGTGGCCGTCGCGTTCCTGATCCGCGATCGCGAGGCGGGGCCGACCATGCGGTCGCCACCGCAATCGCGCACGCCGGGGCGCGAAGAGCGCGTCTAGGCGTTGCAGACATAGCTCCCCGGCTTTGCTAGCGTGAGCCGTGTCCGGGGCCAGACGCCCCGCGAAGTGCGCGTCGGTGGGGAGCCCCGGTGGACATACTCGCGGTGATCGGCGGAGCGCTCATGGGAGCGGGGGTCGCGGCCCAGCTCGGCTATTGGATCGGCCGGCGGGAGCGCCGCCGGCGGGAGCAGCCGGCACCAGAACTCGCCGGGCTCCGCGATGTCGAGGGCGCGGCCCGCGCGCTCGTCGATTCCGGCTGGGAGATCGAAGTCGCGGTCGAGGACGGCGACGACCCGGACGAGCTGGCACGATTCCTGAAACTGTGGGAGCAGCTCGAGGAGAGCGTGAAACGCTCGGAGACCGCCAGCGAAACTCCGGCGTAGCGTCCCGAGGTCAGGCGCAGCCTGACGAAGTCAGTGCCACTCGGGATACGCCCCGGCACGAAGTGGCTGGTCGAGCGGGCATCGCCCGACCTCGCCCGACATTGACGGCCTGACCGCCGCAATATCGCCGCGGCCAGCGCCGCTGACTAATCGACGAACTTCCCTTGGCCGCCGTCGACGATGATGTGGGCTGCGTTGATCCAGCTCGCGGCGGGACTGGCGAGGAAGGTGATGGCGCGCGCGATCTCCTCGCCGGTGCCGAGACGGCCGAAGGGCACGCTGCGCTCGACGCTCTTGTAGAGGTCGGGGTTGGCCTCGCGCGTCCGGTCCCAGCCGCCGCCGGGGAACCAGGTCGCCCCCGGTGAGAGGGCGTTGACGCGGATCCCCTTACGCCCCAGGGCCTGTCCGAGCTCGTTGGCGAGGACGCGCATCGCGCCCTTCGCCGGGCCGTACGACGACCAACGACCGAACCATTGCTTACTCGCCGTCGAGCCGATGAAGGTGATGCTCGCGCCATCGCTCGCCTCCAGCGCCGGTTGCGCGATCTCGATCGCGTGCACGGCAGCCATCACATCGACGTCGAAGTTGCTGCGCCAGCCCTCGGCGTCCTGCCCCGCCTGGCCAGTCGCGTTGTGGATGAGGATGTCGAGCCCACCGAGGGCTTCGACCGCGCCAGCGACGAAGGCGCGGGTCGAATCTGGGTCGGCGAGATCGGCAGGGGCGGCGTGAACCGTGCCGGTTGCGTTTGCGGCGAGCTCGCCGCGCGCGGTCTCGAGCCCCTCCGCGCCACGCCCACAGATCGCGAGGTTGGCACCCTCGGCCAGCAGCGCTTCCGCCGTGAAGCGACCGATACCACGGCTGCCACCAAGGACGATCGCCCTCCGCCCGGCCAAGCCCAGATCCATCTCGCACCTCCTCGCGCGAGCGCAAGCCTAGAGAAGGCACGCCACGACGGCGAGGCCAATAGCATCGAATCGGCGACGGGGAGGAGCGATGACCCGGATCAGCGTACGAGCGTTCGAGCGAGCGGACCTCAAGGCAGCGGCAGACCTCCTCGCGCCAACCCACCGGCGAGACCGCGAACGGCAGGCCGTTCTCGACGCCCCGCGGGCCAGCGAAGAGGCCACGCGCACAGCCGTCACGAAGCAGCTGGAGAACGACCGGGCCGATGGCGCAGTTGCGCTGGAGGGGGCCAGCTCGTCGGGTTCGCCTTCGGCGAGCGGGCCGCGGGCGCCCCGCCGGACAGGTACATGGGTCAGCTGGCAGCGCCTCGCTCGGTGAGCATCGGCGCGCGCGCGCACGCCGTCGCGCGGCCGGCGGACGCGAACGCGATCTATCGCTGGCTCTATCGTGAGCTGGCGGAGGGGGTGGGTGGCGCGGGGGTACTTCCGGGTGGCGCAGGGGGTACTCCACCACTCGGTCGGCGTGATCGCGGGGGACGAGTGCGCGCAGGAGGCGCGGTTCAATCTCGGTTTCGGACGGCACGTGAGCGCGGCCGGCCGCGAGGGAACGGGGCCGGTGGACGGGGCACGGTCGGACGCCGCGGGGATCCACGCCGCCGCCAGGGAGGACGTGGGCGTGGTGGCCGAACTCGCACGGACACTGGGCTTGCACCACCTCGGCTCGCCGATGTTCATGTGTTGGCCGGTGCTTCCGGAGCACGAACCGTTTCCCCGCGGCTTCCTCGGCTCCCCTCTCGAGGGCGACGAGAACCCCCACTTCGTGGCCCCTCGCGGGGTGGAGGCCGTGGGGATGGCGAGCTTCATGCGCAAAGGGTTCGTCCCACCGCATCTGAACCCTGACAAGAACGTCTATCTGTCCAAGGGCATCGTCCAGCCGGAAGCGCAGAACGACGGGGTGGGTCGCGCACTGCTGGACCCGGGCATGGCCGCAGGGTTACGAACGTTGCACGCTGTACGTGCTCTCCGGCAGCTACAGCGGCGCCCCGTTCTGGCTCGCCAATGGGTTCGTGCCCGTCGAGCACAACCTCGAACGTCATGTCGACGAGCGCGTCGCTTGGGCGCGAGGCCAACGCTAAGTGCAGCGCGCGACAGAGCACGCCGCCGCTGCCATGCCAGGGCGGGCGAACCGGCTACGGCCAGCGCGTCCGGGGCGAGGCGACGGAGTGCGGGCGTCGGAGCGCATGCTCCTTCGGCATCGGCCGAGTACGCGGTCGTGTAGGGTTGCGGGCCGACGGCCGCCGATGATCAATGACCTCGCGTACAAGCTGGACAGGCTCGCGATCATGGACCTGTTCCTTCGTGACGGCGGCGCGGTGGATAGCCACGATTTCGAGCGAATCCGGTCGTGCTTCGGGGACGATCTCATCTTTGTCGGCTTCAGGACGCGAGAGCCGCAACGCGGCGGTGATGCCTACCGACTACGTTCGGAACGCGCTGAAGCCGTTCGGGGTGACGCAACACCTGATGGGGAACCAGATCGTTGACATCCGTAATGACCGGGCGCAGGTGCGGACCGGCGTACAGGCAACGCACTGCCTCGCGGGCGACCGGGATACGATCCTCACGCTTTGGGCCGCCTCCGTGGATGTCAGGGCACGTACCGAGCGCGGCGCGAACTGGACAATCACGCGGCGCGAGCTGCAACCGCGCGGTAGCCAACGAACGAAGAACGCAGCCTGAGGAGAAGCCAATGCTGACGAAAGCGGACGAATACCCCTTCCACCAGACGGCCGAGACGTTTGCCGGGGTGCACACCTCCGACAAGCACTGGAACGACGGTCACTACATCTGCCTGTGCGACACGGACGGTGAGGTCTCGCTCGTCTCTACGGTGCGGCTTTACCAGAACACGGACGTGCTGGATGGATTCGTCTGCATCCGCCACGAGGGCATGCAGCACAACTTCCGGGTATCGCGACGGCTGCGGCCCGACTTCAGCTACCAGGCGGGACCGCTGCGGATCGAGCTGCTCGAACCGATGGAGTCGATCCGGCTCGTGCTCGAAGAGAATGAATTCGGTATCAGCTGCGACATCGTCTGCCGCACCGTTGGTCAGCCCTACCACGGCCCGCTCAGCTCGAACCGAATCGATGGCTGGCTGCTCATGGAGCGGATGACCTACGAAGTGGCGGGGCGCGCGGAGGGGTGGATCGAGGTCGCCGGGAGGCGCTTCGAGCTGACGCCGGAGCGGTCGGGCGTGTTCCGCAACCATTCCTGGGGCGTGCTCCGAGGACGGGGCGGCCCGCCACTGCACGGCGCCCCGGCGCCCTCGCCGCCGCGCCCCCGGGGGCTACGCAACTGGGTGCTGTACACGATGCCCGACCACGCCGGCTTCTACGAGTTCGTAGAGGACGCCGACGGCGTGCAGTGGTCCGGCGCCATCGCCAACGCGGACGGCTCCCGCAACAAGATGACCGGCGAGATCCTCCACGCCGACCGCGTGGTCGCCGTCACGGAAGTGACTCACGACCTGACGTTCTACGAAGGGAGCAGTCGCATCAGCGGCGGCTCCTTCACCATGACCGACGCCGAAGGCATCCGGCGCGAGTTCGAGATCGAGGACATGGGCTGGGTCTACTGCCAGGGCGGCGGCTACTTCAGCGGCTTCAATGATCGCCTGGGCCAAGGCGTCTACCGGGGCGAGTACCACGAGGAAGGCGAAGTCTGGGATTGCACGCACCCCGTCAAGATCATCGATAGCGACGGGAACGAGGTGGAGTTCCCGACCGTGCTCGCGGAGAGCTTCGTGCGGCTCAAGAGCGGTGACCAGGTCGGGACGGCGCACTTCGAGTGCGCCGCCTTCGGGCCCTACCCCCGCTACGGCCTCACGGGCGTTGACGGCGCCTAGGGGAGCCACCACCGGACCTTGACGACTTGCTCGCACACATGTTCTGATCTCGCGAAGAAGGTGAGCGATGGAATTAATGAAACTCCGCGGCCAGATCCGCGCGGGGATGTTCCCGAACGAGCGCGTCTTCACAGTGGAGGATAGCCAGGGCAAGACCTACGCCCTCATCGTTTGGGCCGAGGATCTTGAGGATGTATCTGAGGAGGAAGCCACGATCGAGGTGAGGCTCTTGTTTGCCGACAACGGCCTCTCGCTCGTGAAACTCCGAGGTGAGGACATCGGATCGGGCTACACAGTGTCAATCCCTACCCACCAGCTGCAGCCGGCCTAATTGCGCGATTCGTGATCCTCAGCAATAGCGCCATCTTCGATGCTCTCGACGACGGACGATTGGTGCTGGAGCCGGAGCCCTCTCCCCGTGTCAGCGATGGCACTGGTACCCCGTCCCCCTTCGGGACCTCGTCGCTTGACCTCAGGCTGGGCTCGGTTCTTCAGGTCCCGAAGCAGGCGCAGCTTGCGATTGATCTCCGTGAGAAGGGGAATATAGCCGATACCCTAATGGTCCTGTCCGACTCCATGGAAATCGATCCCGAAAAGGGCTACAAGCTCAAACGCAACCAACTGGTACTCGCGCAGACCCTCGAACGAATCTCCTTGCCGCTACCGCAAAACCTCGCTGGCACTGCTGTAGATAGGCCGGCACTAGCAGCGCGCATCGAGGGCAAGAGTTCGCGAGCGCGCTTTGGCCTTCTCGTCCATTTCACCGCGCCAACGATTCATGCGGGCTGGGATGGCCCAATAACCCTCGAGATGATGTGCCTCGGGCCGTTGTCCTTCACCCTCTATCCAGGACTCCCCATCTGCCAGCTCATTGTCGAGGAGGTCAAGGGGGAACCGATCGAGAGCCTCAGCCAGTTCCAAGGGCAGACTACTCCGGCCGGCGACGCGCCCACCGGCTAGATGCGCTGCGAACGATTCCGACTTGGCGGCGACCGGCTAGTTCATCGTCACCTTGTCGGGCGTGATCCGGAGGATTACGCGCTTGTCCGCGTCGAGCTGGGCGGCGAAGGCCGCGTGGTCATCATCGGCCTCCATGCCGAAGGCGCTTCGCAACGCACGCGTCAGGGTCACCCGCTCGGGGTCCTCGGCGATGCGCTCCGCGGTGCCGTAGAGCACGAGTTGGCGCTGGCCCTCGTTCACCACCATCGCCACCTTCGGCTGCCGGGCGACGTTGTGCCATTTCGCGCGCTCAGTCGTGACCGACATGAGGACGTGCGATCCGTCGTACACGTAGCCCATTGACGATATCTGGGGCGAGCCATCGCGCCGGCCGGTGGCGAGCACGGCCAAGTGGTGTTCGCGGAGGAACTGTTCCTGGTCTGCAGTGAGATCCATCTCGAAGCCTCCTTAGGTGCCGTTCAGGGCGCGTGCGAGCGCCGCTCGCTCATCGGCTAGCCAACGCTGCGAGAGCGCGGAGTTCGGCACGGAACCGTTCGAGCCGTGGTACGCACCTGGATAGATGTGGAGCTCGGCGGGGACACCCGCCGCGCCCAGGGCGCGGGCGTAGGCGACATCTTCGTCCACGAAGAGGTCGAGGTCACCGACGTTGATGTACGCCGGCGGCAAGCCCGCGAGATCGGTCGCCCGAGCGGGGGCGGCATAGGGAGAGACGCCTTCGCCGCCCGCGTTTCCGGCGAGGTAGGCGCCCCAGCCCGCAAGATTCGCTTCCCGGTTCCAGAGCCGTGGATCGGTGATCGCGTGGCTGCTGGCGGTGGCGTTGCGGTCGTCGAGCATGGGGTAGACGAGGAGCTGGAAGCAGAGGGGCACCTCGCCCCGATCACGGGCCGCGAGCGCGACGCCCGCAGCGAGCCCACCACCCGCGCTGGCCCCGCCGACGGCGATCCGGCCGCGGTCGATGCCGAGCGAGTCTGAGGACGCCGCGAACCAGGCGAGGCCGGCGTAGCAGTCCTCGAGGGGGGCCGGAAAGGGATCTTCGGGCGCGAGACGGTACTCGACCGACGCCACGAGCACGCCCAGGTCGTCGGCGACGCCGGCGCAGTAGGCGTCGTTCATCGCGATGCTACCGAGGACCATGCCGCCGCCGTGGATCCAATAGAGCGCGGGCGACCCCGGAGCGAGGCCCGCGGGCCGGTAGAGGCGGACCGTGACGGCTGGCTCGCCGGCCGGACCGGGCACGCTGCGGTCTTCGATGGCAACGGTGGGCGGCAGCACCGGCTGCGGCAGGCCCGCCGCCATCTCGGCCATCCGCGCTCGCAGCGCAGGGATGTCGGACCAGTCGCGCGGATCGAGCGGGAGTGTGTCGAACACTGCCCGGTGCTCCGCATCGAGGCGATCGCTGAGGTCGATGGTGGGTGCGGTCATGGTCCTGCTCTCCTCAACGCCCAGGGGCGCTTGGCGACGCAGTCTACCTATTGGCTCAGCCTCGCGGGCCGCCCCCAACGGCGCCGAGCGCGGAGTCTCCGCCGCCACACGCCCGGGGACCGCCGGGCCCGTCCGGCCGCCGTCCCGCAGCGGCCTCCTTCGCGGACACGAGCCCTACCAGCACGCATGCACATTCGCGTACCCTCCCGGGGAGGCCACGCGAATGTGGAAACGCTTCCGCAGGCGCCAACCAACCAGCCGGCTCGATGGCGCTGCTCCCAGTGCTGAGCAGGCGGTGTTGCTACGAGCGCTGCAGGACCTCGCCGGGACCGCGCGGGGAGTGGTCTACGACGTACCCCGCGAGACGCGTCCCTGGGCCAGGGACGGGACCCCGGTGTTCGTGGACGGCTCGCCTGCCTGGCAGCGCTACCTGCGGGCCCGACGAAGCGTCGACGACGGTCAGCTCACGATGCTCCTGTCGCACCGCCAGCTCGGCGACGACGAGCGGCGGCTGGCGGTGGATTGGGGCACCTCCTATGCGAATTCGTTCTTGCTGGTCGAACCCCGCGATGAGCGCTGCGACCTGAGCGATCCGCGCTCGGCGATTGCGATCGAGCTCGAAGAGCTCTGCCGCCCGCTGACGAAGTCGGCGGCCGGAGAGGATTCGTCCCCCCGAAATCGCTGGACCGCGCAAACGCCGCTCGGCGAACGCTTGCGCGAGCTCTACGGCCGCTGGGTCTATTGGGACGCGCCCCTGCCCGCCGGGCACACGACGGAGGTCCCGCTGGTGCTGTCCGGCGCGAACGACACGCTATCGACCCAGCTGCTCGCGGAGCTCTACGTGCGCTTCCCCCAGCAGAGCTTCGACGCGGCCCTGGTTGAGCTGCGGCTGCGCGAGCGGGAGCTCTTCGGCGGGCCGGTCGCACAGGCTCGCAGCGCGTTCAAGACGCGCCTCGGGCTGCCGATCCTCCACGATCCTCGGGCGGTCGATCGCGCCGTCCGTCAGCTCGTCAATATGGGCAAGATGAGCGTCGTCACCGGGTTCCCTCAGCACCGAACCTTCGGCGCCGATCACCAGGTCCCGGAGGACCTTCCCGAGGACGAATTCGAGCGGCTTCTCATGAACTAGGCGAGCTGCGTGCGGTGCGAAGGTTCATCCAGATGGCTACCTCCGCCACAGGCCCGCAGACCGGCCGATCTGAGACTGCGCTCGCTCTTGGGCCTGACCAACCAGGTTCGGGTGCTCGTAGCTAGGACGAACGTGTGGCCGACCCGCTGCCGCGCCGCAGCCAAAGGCACGAGTCAAGAATTGGGCCGCGGAACGCGACACGGTGACGCGCGCGCTTGCCCTCGATTCCGCGAACCCGATGCGATTTCGGGTCACTCGATGGCTCACGCTTGAACCGACGCGGTGACGCCGAGCCCGAATCATTCGGCGGCGGGGCGTCAGGTTCCAGCTTTCTTGGTGGCCAACTACCGAACACGAGCGGAACGGCTGTGGCAAGGGTCACCCGATGAGCAAAGCCACCGTTACAAAGCGGCGTCGAGTCGGGACGAGCAGGCCGACGATCGATGCAGGCCTGGAACCCCTGCTTCGACCCCCATCCAGAAGGAGACCCGCTGATGGCGAGGCGAGGGGGTGGTTATGGAGGACGTGGTGGGGCTCGGTCATCCTCTTCTGCTTGGCGATTTGCTGGTCGAGCTCATCGCCGCATTCGCCCTGGGCACCGGCAGGACAGGCCTTTGGGGATGACCGGAAGGTTGAGCGGAAGGCTGCGGACGTGGTTCCGGCGATCGTCAGCCTTGCATTCTTCTTGGCGCTACCCTGTTTGTGCTTTTTCAGGTTTCCAAGGCCCGAGGGCTTAGCCGAGCGCATGCGTTGTGAGGGCTCCTCTCGTTCCTCGACCTCATCATCGGACTGCTCGTGATGATCGGGATGCCAACTCGCCGCCGCCGTCGACGCCGATCGAGGCGGAGGAGGGCGCTAGAGCTAACAACCGCGGTGAGCTGCTCGTCGGTTACCAGGCTATTTCGAGAGAGCAACCGGCAGAGGGATTCTCGCGAGTGGGGGATGGCGAAGCGAACGCCACCGTCGACCGCGACGCCTTCGCCAACGGTCGGTTAGGCTGCTGCTCCGCCGGGCGAGTCGTTAGACTGCTCTCCGCCAGGCGAGCATCTCGCGGATGGGGTCGCAGGACGGGGGAGGGTCAGCGTGGACAAGGACGCAACCCTGGTGTCCGCGGGCGCGGTAGATGTCGCCATGAGCTACCGGAGCGACATCCCGGGCGACTCGGGGCTCACCATCCAGATCTATGCGGAAGTAGACGGGCAGGAAACCGAACTGTTGCGCTTCGACTGCTTCACGAACGCGCCGCACTACCACTACGCGCCGGGGCAGGATAGTGGTGAGCGCGTGATGCTCGACGCGACCGCGGTCGGCGATCCGCTCGCCTGGACGCTGGAGTGCTTCGAGCGGGGCCGCTTGCGGGCCATGGTCGAGCGAGCAGGCTACGCGAAGGTCGCGGCCGCGCTGGACGAGGACGCGTTCCAGGCGGCGCTGCCCGCGGTCGGCGACAAAGCGCGGGCGCTCGTCGCCCAGCACGCGTCGTAGCTAGACCGGGACACGCCGCCCTCATCCAGCCGCGCCTGTTGGCATGAAAATCCCATTCGGCCTGGGCCCAGCGTCCACTGGCTTCCTTCCGGCGGCGCCTCCGGCCCATGGGATGCCCAACTCCTGGCCTGGCTGACTCGAGCCGCAGCTGTTCTCGTTCTACCCGCTTGCGTTGTGAAAGCCTGGAGTTCAGGCGCGTTCCTCTCGCTGAGCGCCCAGATGCTCGCTTCTGCAGCGCAGGCGCGGAGCCACTCTCCGGACAGTCTCGGCGCTCATTGTGGTGGGAAGTCAAGATTGATGACTGGCGGCGCCGACGCAGGGTCCAGCACTACCGCTTGTGTTGTGGTCGATCTCGCAGGGTTGAAACTTTGTGCCCAAAGGGTCCACGTTCCTGGTCCAAGCCCTAGGGCGAACGCGCCGCCTGCGTCAACTGACGACGACGCAAAAGCTGAGTCGCCCGTTCGCTGCCCGTAAGCGCGCGTTGCCCCCACGGCCTCGCCCGTTAGTACGATGGTTGATGCCTCGTAAGTGAAGACCACCTCTGTACTCTGGGGCACGGCGACCACAAGATCCCCGACAATCTGGAAGAACGATGCAGGACCTTTGCACATCCCGGCCGGAAACGTGTTCCCGCTGCACGAGGCTCCCACAATAGTCACGCGATACTGACCCGCCTCGGGAACAGTGGCGGTGAAGAAACCTCCTTCGTCCGTGAATGCATCCACACGGAAGTCCCCTTCAGCGGCAATGATCGCCACGTTGATCCCGTTCGGCGGAGCACCAGCGTCCACGGCGGCCCGTCCGGAAACTTGGAAACCCTCGGGTTGGGAGGGGGGTGCGGGGGTTGCGACTTCGGTAGCGGGTGGTGGAGTCGGCGACGGAGCGAGGGTTGGCATCGGTGGAACGGTCGTCGGAGTGAACGGGGTTGGGGCGGCGGGCTGTGGTGTCGGCGTGGGGGTTGGGGTGGCGGTGGGCGCCACCACGTTCATCGTGGGGCTGGGCGTTCGCGTCGGAGACGAGGTGGGGGAGGGAGATGCCCCTCCCGGCTCGGTGGGCGCGGCCGTCTCGGTGGCATCGGCCCCGGCGAGCTCGGGTCCCGTCGGCTCGCCATTGCCGCCACGTGCGAGAAGGAAGCCCACGATCGCGATGACGATCACCGCGGTCGCCGCGACTCCAATGAGCAGCCAGCGGCCCCCCGGTACCGCCTCCTCACCCACTGCGCCAGGACCCCATCCGCCACCATCACCTCCAGGGGGCGCACCTCGCGACACGCCGCTGGTCCCTCAGCCAAGACGGGCCGCGCTCCGTCACGCCCCTCGACCCGAGTTTGCGCGGAGGCCGGCAGGTCCGAGGTTGGTCCAGGCGCGGTCTCGAGCGAGGCCTCGGCCAGCGCCCGTTCTGGCGCTCGGGACCGCTCTACCGCCACAGACTCCTTCGCCCCGATTATCTCGAATGCGGGCTCTGGAGGGGCCGCCCTCTCGGTAGAAGCCTCCGATGGTGCCTCTTCCAAGGTACTTTCGAGGGGCGTAGCCCCAACCGCCTCTGACGGCTTCGCAACCGACTGAGTCGGTTCAGCGTCCTCGGTCAGCTCGGTCTCCAAAAGGGCTGGCTGAGCCTCGACCGCCCCGGAAAACGAAAGGGCGAACGCAGAGGTGGTGGCGAAGCGATCCGTTTGCTGTTTGTTGAGCGCTTTCAGAATCGACGTCTCCGCCGTTTCGGATAGCCCGGGATTCAGTGTCCGAGGAGCCGGAACCGGATCCTCCCGATGCTGGAGCGCCATCGCGACGGGATCGTGGCCCAGGAACGGGACCCGGCCACACACCATCTCGAACGCGACGACCCCGAGCGAGTAGACGTCGGATGCGGGGGTAAGCGCCTCGCCGCGCGTCTGTTCGGGGCTCATGTAGGCCGGAGTGCCAAGTGAAACCCCGGCCTGCGTCAGCATCGTGGAAGCCTCCATTAACCTGGCGATGCCGAAGTCCGTCAGGTACGCGTTTCCCTGGTCGTCGAGGAGAATGTTTCCAGGCTTGACGTCTCTGTGGGTGATACCGGCGTCGTGGGCCGCATCGAGCGCGGAGGCTATACGTTCGAGGATTCGCGCCTCATCCTGCGTCGCCAACCGGCCTTGGGCGAGGCGATGGTCGAGGCTGTCACCCCTCATGAGGCGCATCACGAGATAGGGCTGACCGTCGTGTTCACCGAAGTCGTGGACGGGGACAATGGCCGCATGTTCAAGCGAGGCGATTGCCCGAGCCTCACGTTCAAAGCGGCTTCGGAACTGGGCATCCGCGAGAAGCTCGCGGCGCAGGACCTTTACGGCAACCTCGCGGCCGAAACGCGGGTCGTAGGCTCGATAGACGCTTGCATGGCCGCCGTGGCCAAGTTCGCCTCTTAGCTCGTACCTGCCAATCGCGTCCGGCGGCATTTGTTGAGTTGCCCTCTCCCCATCCGCAAGTCAGACGCGCGTGATATCCGGAGCAACGGGAGCCTAACACCGGCGTCAACGAGCCGTTGACCCCTAAGACGTCAGCCAAGTGGAGTGAGGGAGAACCTAGCCAGGGAAGGGGAGGAGGTGCCGAGGAGGCGCGACGGGCTGGAGCAGATCATGGGGAAGCTGCCGGCCCGGAAGTGGTCCTTGCCTGCGGACGACGGGAGCCGTAGCGGTCAGGCCAACGCCCGCGCCCTTGGCCTCGAAAGTGCCGCCAGCACCAGGAATCAGAGTGAGCGACGCGGTCTGGTCCGCAAACGCGCTGACGCGGAAGTTCCGGGATTCGGAGACCGTTCTGCGAACCGCCTAAGCGTGGCCACGAGACCCCTCCGGTACCGCGGAGCGGCGAATTGGGCCATGAGTTCACGAGTCCCTGACCGCCTTAGGGGTTCTGCGTCTCGCAGGAGGCATCGAAGGTATCGCCGGGCTGGCCGCCGCCGGTGCAGACATCCGTGTCGGCGCCGCCGTCGTGGCTGTCGTCGCCGGGGCCACCTTCGAGCGTGTCGTCGCCGGTCTCACCGTCGAGGGTGTCGTCGCCCTCCTCTCCGTGGACCGTGTCGTCACCCCCTTCGCCGTTCGCGATATCGCTGCCGCCCCCCGCGAAGACGATGTCGTTCCCGAGCCCGGCGGTGATGGTGTCGGCAGCGTCGCCCGCGACGATGCAATCGTCACCACCCACGCCATCGATCGTGTCCACGAGATCGCTGCCCAGCATGAGGTCGTTGCCGCCGCTGCCGGTCATCGTGCCGCCGCCGGTGGAGAGGGTGGTATACGAACCGGTGCAGCCGGGCGGGGCAAGCGCATCGGCATCGATCGTTTGCGACAGCTCACCGATTTTGGTGCGATTTTGGTGACGGGAACCGTGTTCGAGGCCGTTACCCCGACCACGACCTTGCCGAGGGCGAAGACGAAGACGAGCACGAGGAGTAGCCGGATCGCGGGCCGCCGCATGGGCTAGGCCGCCCGCTGCCTCGGCAGCAGCTTCACATCATCCTCGGGCGCGAGGCTGAAGAGGTAGATGCACTCGGGCAGGACGACAAAATACCAGCGGGCCACGTCGCGTTCCTCCCACACCACGGGCACCCCGGCCTGCTCAGCGACAGCGACGAGGTCTTCGATCCGGTCGAGCCGCACCTGGGGAGTCGTCTCGAGGCTCGTATCGCGGAGATGGCCGGCCCGCAGGCGCGAACGGTACTGCGCGTGGATGCGCGTGATCGCGTCCGAGCGCTTCGCCAATTGCACGAGCGCGAAGAGAGCGACCAGCCCCAGCGCCGCCGCGTAGAGCGCAACAGAAGCGATGCTCGCGGTCGCGGCGACGGTCTCTTCCACTCGAATCACGCCCCCGGCGCGGAAGTCGAAGGGACTGGCCTCGGACTCCCCGCGGAGAAACTCGAGCCCTCGTTCGCTGAATCGGAAGCTGAGGGCAGGTGCGATCGCGTCAGTGAATTCCTGACCGTCTACGCTGCCCGCGATCTCTAGCTCGGCGAACACCGAGAGGTCGTGGACGGCGTAGGTCAGTCCCGTTTCCTGTTCGAAGAGGGTAATTGCCGCCTCGATATCGGGGGCGAGGAGAACGCCGTCCAAGTGAAAGGCGGTGGTCCCAGCGAAGCTCTCGGCGGCTGTCACCGGGAGGCGTCGCGTCCAGCCGCTGGGGTTGCTGATTTCTGCGTAGAGCGCACCCGCGCCACCGACGATCGCTTCGTCCGCGATCTCTATCTGGTAGTCGAAGTTGAAGGCGACGCGGTCGGTGAGCGCCCAGAAGATCGGGGCACTGGAGGAGGCCACCCCGTCGTCGTAGATGGCCGACGGATTGAGCGTTGCGTAGGTAAGCGTTCCGGTGTGCGTGAAGGGCGTCTCCACGACCAGGGGCTCATCGCTGTCGCGCTGGAGGGCGTAGCCGAGAACCAGTGCCGAACTGACGAGGAGAACGGCGAGGGAGCCGAAGGCGACCAGTCCCGGGGCGCCCAGCAAGATGGCCGCGCGCTGGCGCCAGGATGCCGTCCTAGCCGGCGGCGACGACCCTCCGCCGCCCCCTATTCGGCGCCTGCGGCGGTTCTTTAGGTCGGCTTGGCCTGCTGGTCCGAGCACCATGGCTAGTGCCGCGGTGGAGGCGACGATCGCGAAAATGTGAGGGCTTCGCAGTCCGTTAAAGAGCTGCCCGAGAACGGGGACGCCGAACCAGACCGCCCCCACGACATCGGCCGATCCGGGCTGGAAGGAGTCGATCCATGAGTTGTTGTCGCCCTGAGCCGTGAGGCGGAGGCCGTCGGTTGTGACCTCGCGGGCGACTACGCGGTGGATCACGAGCCCCAGTGCGGGGTGCTCGTAGCCGATGATGTCCCCGACCCGGTAGGTCGACTGCTGGCGGAGAACGACGAGGTCGCGTTCTTCGAGCGCAGGCTCCATCGAGTTGCCAGTGATGACCGCCGTGCTCAGTGGGCTTCCGAAGCCAGGGGGGCCGAGCAGCACCAGCCCGGCCACGAACAGAGCCAACGCGATGCCGATGGCGCCAGCTCTGAGGAGCGGTCGAGGCATGATGGTCGCCGTCCTACTGGGCCACGACGGCGCGCAGCTCGTCCGCCGTACTTGCGAGCGCCTGTGGGCTCGTCGTCACGCAGGTCACGGCGACGCTACGTTGGTGCAGGCGTACCAGTCGTTACCCGCGGCCACGAGCTTGGCGCGGATCGTCGAGCCGACCGGGGGTGAGGAGTCGAGGTCGAAGTCGACCTGGTCGAGATCGCTGGGGTTCGCGTCGTTCAGTGTGTAGATGACGTTGCTGATGTTGTAGCCACTGGTCGTGCCCGTGCCCTCGCCCACCTTCGAGGCGCCGACGGTGTTCGCCGCCGTCCAGCCCACCAGCACAAACCCGAGCGGCACGACCAGAGCGAGCCCCATCAGCGTCGAGGGTGTGGTGAGCCTTGCAGCATGCCGCACGGGTGCCCCTCCGGAGTCCCTAGGGGCAGTGTGCGAGCCCCGGCTGCCTCGGGGCATCAGGGTTCGCCCTGAGTCGCAACCCGCCGAAGATGGCATCGCTCCGCGCGTCGGCCTTTGCTCGAGGCAGAAAGAAGCCCATCCCCCGCAGGAGGGATGGGCCTTTCGTCCTCGGAGCAGAGGGGTCGGGGGGTTAGCCCTAGTCGGTGACGACGACCCGCACTTGGTCAGTCGCGAGCACCGTTGCCTGCGCTGTCACAGTCGTGTCGCAGTCGATCGCCGTCGTGATGTTCGTGCAGGCGTACCAGATGCCACCGCCACTGGAGTCGAGGCGAAGCTCGATATTCGCCCCGGCCGCGGGAGCTATGTCCAGATCGAACTCGACGAGGTCGATCTCGTCCGAATCCGTAGCATCCAGCGTATAGGTGATGTTGGTGATGATGTAGCCACTCACCGCGCCGGTGCCATCACCGGCCTTGCTCGCCGGAACCGTGTTCGACGCGGCGAACCCCAGGGTGGCGGTCGCGATACCGAGCACGCCGACAAGCGCAAACGCGCGGCCCAGTCGATTCAATTGCCAGGGAATGATTCTCATGATTGTCCTCCGCCAACCCGCGGTAGCGGGGGCTTCTCAGGCCGATTAACGGCATGCCGCGCGGAACTGAGTAGGGGCCAACACCGCTGGATCGACCTTCGCGATCATCGCGGGAAGCCGATGGCCCGAAACCATCGGGGTCAGGCGCCCAGCGGCGGCGTGATACGGCCCCCTGAGGACGCGGCGCCGGTGCTCCGCCGGCCAGCTTCGGCGAGCAGGCGGCGGCGACTCTTGGGGGGATGACCGGGCGCAGCGAATCGGTTCTACGGCGCCGATGACCTTAGGCAGACCCGAGCCAACTAGTGCAACGACGGCGCCGCCCGCAACACCTCGGCGAAGACCTCCAGCGTCCGACGCGCGAAGCGCGACATGTTCGCGCGCCGGTCCAGTTCGCCCGTCTCCAGCGTCTCGCTGTGCGTGGCCGGCCCCGCCACCGCGATACACGTGTGGCCGGCGGCGTCACCGTACGGATTCCCCGTTGGCCCCGCCGCGCCCGTCTCGCCGAGCCCCCAGGTCGCGCCCAGCCGCTCCCGAATCACCGTAGCGATCAGCCGCGCGTAGGGCTCGCTGCTCGAGCGCACGCCCGGGTGCTCGTTCAGGTCGATCCCGAGGAGCACGTCCCGCGCGATCCCTGTGTAGGTCACGGCCCCGCCGCGGTAATACGCCGACGCCCCCGCCACGGCGAGCAGCGCCGCCGAAACCAGCCCCCCAGCGGTCGTTTCGACCACCGCTACGGTCTCGCCCCGGTCCACCAGCAGCGCAGCGATGTCGGCCGCCAACGTCTCCAGCTTCTGCATCAGCTCTCTCCCGCCTGCCGGCGGTCAATCTGCTGACCGACAGCGCCAGCGCACCTAGAAGACGATGACACAGCGGCCGCGCGTGCCGCCCGCCTCGAGGCGGCGATGCGCTTCCCCCGCCTGCTCCGGCGGGTAGGTGGCGGCGACCCGCAGGGTGACAAGGCCGTCGTCGGTCTGCTGACGCAGCCCGTCGAGCAGATCGACGCGATGGTCGTAATCCCGCACCGAGGTGCGATGGAAGGCGATGCCACGCTCACCGGTGCCGCCCCAACCCCGCACGGAGGCGAAGGCGCCGCCGTCGCGGACCGCTCCAGCGGCGAGCTCCTTTTGGACGGCGCCGTCGGCGAGGGCATCGACGCCGTCAGGGGCCACCTTCCGAATCTGAGTGGCGATGTCGTCCCCCCGCGGCACGACGAGATCGGCACCGAGGTCCCGCACGAGCTGTTCGTCCGCGGCAGACGCGTCGCCGATCACGCGCAGCCCCTCCGCCTTTGCGAGCTGCACGAGGTAGCCGCCGTAACATCCCGCCGCGCCGGTCACGGCCACCGTCTGGCCTGGCTGCAGCGCAAACTGGTCGAGCGATTGCCGGGCCGTGAGCCCGTTCATCGGAAGCGTGGCCGCCTCAACGTGGGTGGCGCCCGCGGGCGCCGGTGCGACCGCGTCAGCGGCCAGCACGATGCTCGCCCGGTACGCCCCATGACTGCCGGTCGGGATCACCATCGCTATGACTGCAGCCCCGACGGCCAGATCGGTCACGGCATCAGCGCCGATCTCGTCGATCACGCCGGCTGCGTCCATCCCGGGGATGTACGGCGGCGGATCCTTTCGCAGCGCCTCGGCGCGGTCGCCATTGCGCACGAAGGTGTCGGTCGGATTGACCGCGGCAGCGTGCACCCGAAGCCGCACTTCACCGGGCCCGGCATGGACCTCGGGCAGATCGACGACCTGCAACGCTTCCGGACCTCCGAACTCGAGCACGCCCACTGCCTGCATACGTTCGTCTCCCTTGCCCCCGGAGGCTTCTCTCGGCCTCGCGGCTTGAGCGCGAACGTACAGTGCGCGAGCAGCGCATGCACGTCTCACCGCGGTATGCGAACGCGGTCGGGCGGCGGACTACGCCCCCACCAGCACTCCTCCGCCATCGCCGAGTGCTAGTGCACACCGACCTGGCGCCGGAGGTTCGCAGCTATCGGCGAGCGCTCGCTACCTTCGCACGGTCGGAAACGGTGAAGTGCCAGGGCAGCGAGATCGGAGAGCAACGAGGCTCGCTCTCAGGCTCGGCGCCGTCGGTGCGGGGTTGGCGGAGGCTTCCGGCCTCACCGTCGCTCGTCGGTCTCCACGAACACCGCGTGGTACGGGGGGCTGCGCCAGCCGGTCCAGGCCGCGGGATGCTCCGCAATCCGCTCCTCCAGCCAGTTCACCGAGGCCTGCTGGCAGGCGCGCAGGGCACTTGGATCGGACCCGGTCACCGGCAACGGCGGGCCTATCTCGACGACGCGTAGCCAATCTGACCCCCCCGTGAACACGGGAAGGATCGCCGCGCCGGTCCCAGCGGCGATCTTTACCGGTCCGTCGGGCAGCAGCACGCTGCCGCCGAGGATGGGAAACGACCGAACGCGGGAGGCAGTGCTCGCGACTGTGACAGAGATGACGCGGTTCTTGGAGAGAAGAACGTGCAGGCGGCGAAGCGGCGCAACGGTTCGCCCTTCATCGATGACGACCCGTTCGGCAAGGAATCGGTTTTCCGCATGGCGCAGCAGCGGGTTGGCCAAGCGGACGCCGAGTGGGTGGGAGGGCCGGCTCAGGTGCGCCAGCGGAAGCCCTGCCTCGAACAATGCCTGCTTGACCGAGACGTTGCTCCCAAGGCACTCGTGCACCCAGAGAATCGCGCCGTGCCCTGCCTCCAGCGCAGCGTGCACGTGCTCGATGCCGTTCAAGCGGATGGTCCCCGTCCACCACGGGAGCAGCGCGCCCCGGAGGACGAGTACCCGTTCGTAAAGCATCATCGCTTCGGATTCGCGAAGCACTTGCGATGGGGGCAGCGCCAGTGCCCGGGGGATCTCGCGAGGCAACCTCTCCCGCAGCTCCTGCCGGTATTTCGAGCCGCGTCGCGTGAGAAGACGCGCCAGGACCCGGCATCCCGCGATCCCTAGGCGCCGGGGCGCGAAGACCAGTGGCAGGATGGAGACCTCGATTCCGAGCTCCCACAACTGCCAAAGTGTCGGCAGCGGGATTCGGTTTCGGAGGCGGCTACTCGATCCCAATCCATCCCACGATCTCGTCCCGCAGCGGTTCCCCTCCGACGGAATGCAAGCGGGGCCACGCTAGCGCTGACGATCCTACATGGCCCTCCCAGCGAAAAGGGACGCGGCTCACGAGTGCGCGTAGCCGGACGTGAACGGAGGGCGCCAGTCGCAAGCAGGATGACCGCAGGGATCACCTGTGGGACCGCAAAATAGATCCCATCTGATTGAAGGCTGCCCGTGGGGCCTCAAGGCTCTCCCCAGACGGGAAGGCAGAGATCCAGGCGTATGCGCGACGGAGGTGACGGGCTTCAGGGGCACCGGCGCGCTACCATCGGCGCTCGCCTTGGAGGTCGGGATGGCACGGAGCCT
>Ga0310121_10000704_pt1 | contig 35894 bp, 37 predicted proteins | sample CB27_Tmax_986_MG_FD_203504 | JGI IMG/M metagenome (GOLD analysis project Ga0310121, IMG submission 203504) | Marine microbial communities from Western Arctic Ocean, Canada - CB27_Tmax_986 | ecosystem: Environmental > Aquatic > Marine > Oceanic | place: Canada: Western Arctic Ocean | collected...
GAAATTCCAGGCGTGCAGTTCGAGGTTGCCGTGCATGTGGGCACGCTGATTTCCGTGCTTGTGATGTATCGGGATCGTCTCATCGAATTGGTGTCCGGTACGCTCCGGCTGGACCGAGACGCTTTGTGTTACGTCGGGCTACTCGCCGTCGCGACGCTTCCCGCGGGGATCTTGGGTGTAGTCTTAGGAGATGTGATCCAGGGGCTGTTCGAGAGCCCGTTCGTTCCGGCCGTCGCTTTCTTGGTGACGGGAGCCATCCTGTGGAGCACGCGCCGGGTGATCGAGCGGGACGTCTGGAAGTCACCAACCTGGAGCATGGCCCTGTTGATCGGCTTCGCGCAGGCCTTCACTCTGGTGCCCGGCATCTCCCGTTCGGGGACGACGGTGGCGATGGCACTGTGGTTCGGCGTGAACGCCAAAGAGGCTGCCGCATTTTCCTTTCTCATGGCCATTCCGGCGATCGCTGGGGCTGCCGTGCTCCAAGTTCCGGAACTCGCTTCGCAGGGGCTGGCCCTTTCGGGCACGGGTCTGGCCGCAGGCTCCATCGTAGCTGCCGTCACCGGAATTCTGGCCATCAAGGCTTTCGTGGCGCTGTTGGCGAGGAAGGCCTTCCACCGCTTCGCCTTTTATTGCTGGGCCCTCGGGGCCGCCTTCCTCTTCTACCTGTTCACTGTCGGGTAAGGTGGCCAGGCCGTTGCGGGGGACTGCCGCGCCCGGAGTGCCCGTCGCCCTCGATCGCTGGGAGGGCAGGCCGATCCAGGACTGGGAGCGGCATTGGGGCATCCCTCGCTTCGAGGCCTACGACGAACTTTCCTCAACCAACGAGCGCCTCCGCGTTCTGGCGGAGGCCGGCGCCGCTCACTTCACGGTGGTCACCGCCGACTCCCAGACGGCGGGGAAGGGGCGGAGCGGAAAGCACTGGGAGTCCGCCGGAGGGATGGGCTTGTGGATTTCGTTTCTCGTGCGGACTGAGTCGGTGGTCTCCCCGACCCTCGTCCCGATCCTCGTGGGTCTGGCCGCCAGCCGTGCCCTCGAGCGGCTCTGTCCCTCGCTGCAGCCCGGGATCAAATGGCCGAACGACATTGAGGTCGAGGGTCGTAAACTTGGGGGTATCCTTTGCGAGGGTGCGGGGAGGGGGGTGGTCGTGGTCGGGGTCGGTCTCAACCTTCGGCAAGGGATCGAGGACTTCGGTCCCGGGTTGAAGGAGCGCGCGGCGTCCGTGGAGATGGCCGGGTGCAGGGGGGTGAATCGGTCGAGGCTCGCCGGGGAGCTCCTGTCGGCCGCGCGTTCCCTGGTGGATCCACTTCCTGCTTTTCTTGACAAGTCGTTGAGGCGGGAGGTCGGAGACCGCGATACGTTGACGGGCCGAACGGTGCGTACTGAGTTGGGGATTGCAGGGAAGGCCATCGGCATCGCGGCCGACGGGGCACTCCTGGTCGACGTGGAGGGCCGAGTCGAGGAGATTCGAGCCGGGGGTGTGATGGCCATCGAGGGGAAGCTGAGTCGAGGAACATGAACCGGCGTGGAGGAGCGTGACATGGAACTCGTCATTGATGTGGGAAACAGCGAGACCGTCCTCGGTGTCGTGAGGCCCGGAACGCTCGACCTGCACGCCCACTGGCGGGTGAGCACGCCGATACCCCGGACGTCCGATGAATACGGACTGCTTCTGCGGTCTTTGCTGAGCGACGGCGGAATCTCGTACGACAACTTGACGATGGCCGTCCTGGGTTCGGTCGTTCCCTCCGCGACGCGAGTGCTCGCCGACACGCTTGAGCGAATCGTGGGACAGGCGCCCATCGTGGTGGATGCGCGGAGCCCGCTGCCGATTCAGCTGGACGTCGACGAGCCGCTCACGGTCGGCGCCGATCGTATCGTGAACACCCTCGCCGCCAAGGAGATGTACGGACGGGACACGATCGCCGTCGACCTCGGGACCGCCACCACGTTCGACTGCATCACCGCCGAGGGCGTCTTCGTCGGCGGTGTCATCGCCCAGGGTCTGCAGTCCGGGCTCGAATGGCTCGGAAGGAAGACTGCCAAGCTCCCCCGGGTCGAGCTGACTCCGCCTGAGAGCGTGATCGGCCGGCGCACCGAGGCGTGCATCCAAAGCGGCGTGTTCTTCTCAGCGGTCGACGCCGTGGATGGCATCGTTCGGCGCATCCTGGAGGAGTGGCAGCGCGAAGACGTCTACGTGGTCGCGACCGGGGGATACGCCACTACGGTCGGTCCCCACGCCCAGACCGTAGAGCACATCGAACCCTTCCTCACGCTGTACGGTCTCGCTCTCGCGGGTAGGACTATTCGAGGGTAAGGGCTCTTCGGCCTCGCGTTGACACGCTTGTCTTTGCCACTACATTTACGCGTTAGCACTCGTGCAAGGAGAGTGCTGATAATCCATAAATACAATAATATCAACCAGTTAGTAGGAGGCATTACGGATGGCTAACAAGACTGCGGTCAACGTCAAGCCGTTGGCTGATCGCGTGGTGGTGTTGCCGCTCGATGAAGACGAGCAGATGCGTGGAAGCTTGTACATCCCGGACACGGCCAAGGAAAAGCCTCAGTCCGGTAGGATCGTCGCCGTGGGGGAAGGCAAGCTCTCCGACGAGGGTGTGAGAATCCAGCCCGACGTCGAGGTCGGCCAGACGGTTCTTTACGGCAAATACAGTGGGACGGAAGTCACTGTCGAGGGCGAGGAGTACCTCATCCTGCGCGAGTCGGACATCCTGGCCGTTCTCGGCTAGCTCGCCGCGTGGCTAGCCTGCCGCGTTCGAATGAAGACAACAGAATTCTCAAGCATCATACACAGGAGTAAATAGACGATGGCTGCCAAAGAGATCGCTTTTGACGTCGATGCCCGCGCGCGGTTGAAGACGGGGGTCGACAAACTGGCTAAGGCCGTAAGGGTCACGCTGGGGCCCAAGGGCCGGAACGTAGTGATCGACCGGAAGTTCGGCTCCCCGACGGTCACCAAGGACGGTGTGTCCGTGGCCAAGGAGATCGAACTGGAGGACGCCGTGGAGAACATGGGCGCCCAGATGGTGAAAGAAGTCGCCACGAAGACGTCGGACGTCGCCGGTGACGGTACGACGACCGCCACGATCTTGGCGCAAGCGATCTTCGGCGAGGGGCTGAAGAACGTCACCGCCGGGACGAACCCGATGGGCATCCGCCGCGGGATCGATTCCGCGGTCGAGAAAGTCGTGGACTACCTCCACGGACTCTCCAAGGAGACCAAGGGCAAGGGCGAGATCGCGCAGGTCGGAGCCATTTCGGCCAACAACAACGCTGAGATCGGTGATCTGATCGCAGACGCCATGGAGAAGGTCGGCAAGGACGGCGTGATCACGGTCGAAGAGGCGCGCGGCATCGAGACCACCCTTGAGACGGTTGAGGGCATGCAGTTCGACCGGGGCTACCTGTCACCGTACTTCGTGACCGACCCGGAGAGGATGGAAGCGATCCTCGAAGACCCCATGATCCTCATCCACGACAAGAAGGTCTCGTCGATGAAGGATCTTCTGCCGATCCTCGAGAAGGTCGCCCAGCTGGGCAATCCGCTCGTGATTCTGTCGGAAGATGTCGAGGGTGAGGCGCTCGCGACGCTCGTCGTGAACAAGCTCCGCGGCACGCTGAAGGTCTGCGCCGTCAAGGCCCCCGGATTCGGGGACCGGCGCAAGGCCATGCTCCAGGACATCGCCGTGCTTACCGGTGGTCAGGTGATCTCTGAGGAAGTCGGCTTCAAACTCGAGAACACCGTCGTGAGTGATCTCGGCTCGGCAAAGCGCATCGTCATCGACAAGGACAACACGACGATCGTCGACGGCGCGGGGGAAAAGGACAAGATCAAGGGCCGGATCGAAGAGATCAAAGTCGCCGTCGACAAGTCTACGTCCGACTACGATAGCGAGAAGCTCCAGGAGCGGTTGGCCAAGCTGTCTGGCGGAGTCGCCGTGATCAACGTCGGGGCTGCGACTGAGACCGAAATGAAGGAAAAGAAGGCTCTGGTCGAAGACGCGCTGCACGCGACGCGCGCTGCGGTGGAAGAGGGAATCGTGCCGGGTGGCGGCGTGGCCTTGATTCGCGCGCAGACGGTCTTGGAGGACTTCACAGCCGATGCGCACGACGAGCAGGTGGGGATCGACATCCTCCGGCGTGCCTTGGAATCCCCGATTCGTCAGATCGCGGGCAACGCGGGCGCAGATGGCTCCATCGTGGTCGCCAAGGTCCGCGAGGGTAAGGGCGCCTTCGGGTACAACGCGCTGACGGAGGAGTACGAGGATCTGGTCAAGGCCGGCATCATCGACCCGACCAAGGTCGCGCGGACGGCGCTCCAGAACGCAGCGTCGATCGCCGGTCTGCTTCTCACGACCGAAGCGGTCGTCGTCGAGCAGCCGGAAGAAACGCCCGCCGCACCGGCCATGCCGGGCGGTGGTGGAATGGAGGGGATGTATTAAGTCACATCGCTCGCCTCTCGAGGCGTGACGCGGTGAAGTAGAACGCGAGCCCCCGGTGTCGCATAGCGATGCCGGGGGCTTGTGCGTTAAGGTCGGTAAGCGGCCCTCTTGATTGGACCGGATCGTCTCGATCCACAACTTGCCATCAGCAAAGGAAATCCGCATGAACTGGGAGATGCTAGGAGCGATGGGTGAGTTCTTTGGCGCACTGGGGGTCATCGCTACGCTCAGGTACTTGGCGAGACAGGTCCACGAGAGCACCCGGGCCTCCCTTCAAGCCGAGTAGCAGCACATCTGGGAGTAAAGCACAGAGTTTCTGAGTCAGCTCGCCACCGATCGAGAGCTGTCGCGCTTGTGGGTGAGGGGGATGGTCGGGGATCCCGATCTCAGCATCGACGAACAGGTGCAGTTTCGGGTGCTCCTCCTGCAGAACATGTTCCTCTGGGAGAGGATCTACCCAATGGAGTTGGCGGGGGGCCTCGAGCCCTGGCTGTTGAAGAGCAGTCGCAGGAGCGGCCGTGAGATGGCGGGCGCCCGGGGCTTTCAACTCTGGTTCGCGGACAGAAAACACTTGCTGAGCGAAGAATTCGGTGCAGCACTTGAAGAGGACACGGTTAACAGTCCTGGTTACCGTCCCGCTGGACTCGACCCGGACCAGATTCAGTAGTCTCTCGACTTCAATGATCTCTCAGCCCGGATTCGTACTCTATGAAAGGCTTCCTCAATTTTATGGGAATGTCGGTAGGCGGATGGATCGGCTGGGCTCTAGGCGCACAGGTTTCCATCTTCGTCGCCTTCATCGTCAGCATGGTCGGGACCGGAGTCGGGCTCTTTTACACGCAGCGTGCCATTAAACGCATTCTGCCCTGATTGCTGGGTTGTCTCTCGTGGCTCGTCTGTACAGCCCATCCACTTCCACTCGAATGAATTCGGAAGATCTGTCCCATCCAGCTATTGACGGATTCTGAGGCGTGCGTTGGAGGTAGTCCGGGATAGGGGGCCGCACCGGCCGTCAGGACGCCTCTGCCGGCTGCTGAGCGCCGTGGCGACCTGAAGCCTCTTTCCCCCTAGTCCTATAGACCCGCGTTCTTCGCTCTCGCGGCCTCTAAGAGCCTAGTGAAACCCGCCCTTATATTATGACCAACTCGTTGTCATCACTGAATCTGGGAGGGATCATGGGGAGGATGGATCAGGAGGCGCTGGAGGTATGTGAGTCCGATGCTCGCGTCGAGCGCATGGACCGAGTCGCTGTATTGTTTGGTGAGATCACGGCCGCGACCCGGGAATTCTTGGCGGCCCTCGCGCAGTCGGATCGACACCGGGACTGGGCCAGCGAGGGCTTCGGGTCGTGTGCCGAGTGGCGGATCGGCATCACTCGCGGCACGGCGAACGAGAAGGTAAGGGCCGCTCAGGCGCTCGAGGATCTGCCGCTCTTTTCGGGAGCGATGGCCAGGGAAGAGCTTTCGTTCAGCAAGGTGCGCGCGATCACCCGTGCGGCGGTGCCCGAGAACGAGGCGGAGCTGCTCGCGTTCGCTCGTGCCGGGTCGGCCGCCAATCTGGAGCGGCTGGTTGGGGGGGGTGGAAGAAGCTGAGCCGGTCTGACGAGCAGCAGGTGGAACGGGTCAGGCACGGCAGGAGGTGCTTCTCCGTCTTCCCGGACGAAGACGGGATGTACGTCGTGAGGGGCCGGCTGGACCCGGAGGTGGGAGCGGCCGTGATGCGTGCGGTGGAGGCGGCGAGACGACGCTTGTTTACGGAGGCGATCACGGACAGCGGCGACGGGAGGCACGCCAGCGTGGAGAGGCACAGCGAAGCGGTACTAGGTCGTGCTCCACGTCGAAGCCGCGACGCTCTAGGAGGAGGGTGAGCCCGGCCTCTCCGAGCTCGAAGACGGCACCCGAGTTTCCGCGGAAACTGCCCGCAGACTGGTCTGCGACGCGAGCTGGGTCGCGGTCATTCACGACGCGGTGGGCTCAGCCCACGGCTCAGTGCTCGACGTGGGTCGGAAGACCCGCACGATCCCCCCGGCCCCTCGCTGAGCGCTCGATGCCAGAGACCGCGGCTGCCGCTTCCCAGGGTGTGGGCTCCGCTTCACGGACGCCCACCACATTGTGCACTGGGCGGATGGCGGAGATACCAAGTTCGCCAACACCGTATTGCTGTGCCGCCGTCATCATCGGAGCGTCCACGAGGGCGGCTACCAGGTCTGTAGCGATCGGGACGGGCAGGTCGTGTTCTTCACACCTAAGGGGAACGCACTGTTCGAGGCACCACCGATGCTGGAGTTACCGCCGGATCCGGTCGAGGCGCTGGTGCGTGGCAATCGCGAACGGGGCATCATGCCCGGTTTTTCGAGTGGAGCGCCAATGTTGAAGAGGGACCGCGACGTTCCGTGGGCGATCGAGGCAGCGGCCCTCGGGGCGCTCGATCCGTGGGACGAGCCGTCGGTCTACGCGGCGAGTGTCCGCGCTTCGTTCGTCCGCGAGTCGGCCGTCTACGGGTCCGTCAGCCGTAACTTTGCGGCCCACCCAGGGCCTTCCGCTTCAGTTTCCGCGGAAATCGCGGCAGTTTCTTCGTTTGGCTGACGCTACAAGCTGATGGTGGGATGTCTGGCGGCCACCGGGTCGCCCTGTCGTCCTTCCTAGATCGTGATCCAGTGCCCCAATCGCGTGCGGCCCAGTGATCCACGGACTCGATGAGCCACCCACCCTAGACTCGATGGGCTACATGCCCTTTATCCCACTGGACTGAACCAGTAGCTTCCCTCCGTCCGAGCCGATCTCGTCCTACCGTAGGGGAGGGGACCGGCGCTCTCGTTTCCGGACGCTGAGGAAGGTCTACGATGTCCGCCCCCATGATCAACGTGACCCTCCCGGACGGGACGGTCCTCGAAGTCCCCCCTGATTCCTCCATCGGTGACGTCGCTGCCGCGATCGGTCCCGGCCTGGCCAAGGCGGCGGTCGCGGGGCAGATCGACGGCGAGACCGTCGACCTCAGCACCCATCTGTCCGGTGACGCCGCCGTTCGCATTTTGACCGAGCGTGACGAGGACGCCTTAGCCGTGTTGAGACACTCCGCGGCGCACGTCCTCGCGACGGCCGTGCGCGAGCTCCGTCCCGGCGCCGGCATCGGATTCGGCCCCGCCATCGACGATGGCTTTTATTACGATTTCGATGTACCAGATCCATTTACGCCCGCTGACCTCGAAACGTTCGAGGCCAAAATGGCCGAAGTCGCCAAGGCCGATTACGGTTTCAAGCGGCGCGTCGTGAGCGTGGAAGAGGCCCGCGAACTCTTCGCCGACGATCCACTGAAACTGGAGCGTCTGGAAGAATTTTCGGAGAACGAAATCATCACGGTCTATCAGGACGGACCGTTCCTCGATCTGTGCAGGGGCCCGCACGTCCGGTCTACCGGCAGCCTCAAGCACTTCAAGCTCCTTTCCGGTGCCGGAGCGTACTGGCGAGGCGACGAGAAGCGCCAGATGCTCCAGAGGATCTACGGGACCGCCTTCTTCAAGAAGGCCCATCTCACGGAGCACCTGGAGCGCCTCGAGGAGGCCAAGAAGCGGGACCACCGTGTCCTCGGGCGCGAGCTCGACCTCTTTTCGACCGACGCCAGAGTGGGTCCCGGCCTGATCCTGTGGCACCCCAAGGGCGCGATCATCCGGAGCGAGGTCGAGCAATTCGAGCAGGACCTCATCCTCCGGCACGGCTACGACGTCGTGTACACGCCGCACGTCATGAGCGAGCGCATCTTCGAGATCTCCGGGCACCTCGAGAACTTCAAGGAGAGGATGTTCGGCGCGTTCGAAATGGAGGGTGGCGCGTACCGACCGAAGCCCATGAACTGCCCCGGGCACATCGCCATCTACCAGTCTCAGCAGCGCTCATATCGCGATCTGCCGATCCGTATGGCCGAGTTCGGCACGTGTTACCGCTACGAGCGGAGCGGCGTGCTCCACGGAATGCTCCGTGTGCGCGGCTTCACGCAGGACGATGCCCACGTGTTCTGCACGCCGGATCAGGTCCCTGAGGAGATCGGGCGTCTGCTGGACCTGGTCGATGAGATCCTGAGCACCTTCGGCTATCCCTACTCGATCGAGTTGGCTACCAAGCCCGAGGAGAAGGCGCTGGGCACCGACGGGCAGTGGGGCTCGGCCGTCCAGATGCTGGCCGATACCCTGGAGTCACGGGGAGTGGAGTTCGAGTACGACGAGGGCGGGGGAGCCTTCTACGGGCCCAAGCTGGACTTCAAGCTCATCGACGCGATCGGACGGAAGTGGCAGGGCCCCACCGTTCAGCTCGACTTCAACCTGCCGGATCGTTTCGAGCTGGAGTACGTGGGCGAAGACAACGAGCGCCATCGCCCCGTCATGCTCCACCGCGTGCTAGTGGGGTCGATGGAGCGGTTCATCGGTGGGCTCATCGAACACTACGCTGGGGCGTTTCCGCTCTGGCTCGCGCCGGAGCAGGTGCGCGTGCTTCCCATCTCCGAACACTTCCAGGATTCCGCCTCAGACTTCGTGGAGCAGCTCAAGGCCGCCGGCATCCGCGCTGTTTTGGCCGACCGGGAGACGCTGTCCTACCGCATTCGTGATGCCGAGATGCACAAGGTGCCGTACATGGCGGTCATAGGGGAGCGTGAGGCGGAGGCCGGTACGGTGGCCGTTCGCAAGCGAGGGGTGGGGAAGAAGCAGGAGATCTTCGATCGAGCCGACTTCGTGGAGCAGGTGAAGGGCGAGATCGAGAGTCGCGCGCTGGAATAACGGCGCGGGGGCTCCTGACCGACCGTCTGGTAGGGGCCGGTGGATCGGGGGGGAGCGGGCCCCTGGACACCAGGGAGGAAGGAGCCCCCGCACCTCCGACCGAAGAATCGCACCTGGATCCGAAAGGCGCCTTGACGGATCCCGCCCCCCGGTCGATTTTCCTAGACCCCGAAGCACGGGGTCCCAGACAAGACGGAAGCGAGCCCGCGCAACTACGGCTCCACCTTTCGGTTCCAGGTCAGCAATCGGAAACCGCCGGGTTCCAAGGCAAGGAAAGCTTGCAGGCAGCACCTGTGGCCTCCATGCCCTTGTGACCCGGAGAGATCCGGGTTTTTTGTCGATAGATGCCATAAATCAGGAGGTAGCGCTGGGTGCAACTCGTAAAAGGAGAGGGCCATTAGCACCGAACGGATTCGCATAAATGAGCAGATACGGATTAGCCCGGTTCGTCTGATCGACGATGAAGGGGGGCAGGTCGGTATCGTCTCGATCGAGGAGGCCCGCGCCCTCGCCGCCGACCGCGGGCTGGATCTCGTGGAAGTGGCTCCTGAGGCTCGACCTCCGGTGGTCAAACTCTTGGACTACGGGAAGTACAAGTACGAGGCGCAGCGTGCGGCTCGGGAGGCGAAAAAGAAGCAACACCACGTTCAGGTCAAAGAGGTGAAGTTTCGCCCCGGGATCGAGGACCACGATTACGAGTTCAAGACCCGCCACGCTCGCAAGTTTCTGGAAGAGGGAAACAAGGTCAAGTTGACCATGATGTTTCGGGGAAGGCAGGTGACGCACCCCGAATTGGGACGGGACGTGCTCCTTCGCGTCACGGAGGATCTGAAGGACGTGAGCCAAGTCGAATCCCGCCCGAGCTTTGAGGGCCGGGTCATGTCGATGGTGATCGCGCCGCTGTAGTAGTCATCGCGCCCCTGAAGCTGGAGTAGTCATCGCGCCGCCAAAGTAGATGTAGACAAGGGTCCTTCGGGCCCCAGGAGTACGATTAGATATGCCGAAAATGAAAACCAACCGGGGCGCAGCGAAGCGTATGCGCCGAACGGCTAATGGAAAGATCAAGAGGATGCGGGCGAACAAGAGCCACATCCTCACCAAGAAATCCACGAAAAGAAAGCGCCGTTTGCGCTCGTCGACGTTGGTGAGCCCAGCGGACATGGGGCGCATGAAGCGACTCCTTCCAGGGTCTTAGGCGAAAGGAGAGACTCCGGTGCCAAGAACAACGTCATCGCCCGCTCGCAACAAGCGGAAGAAGAAGATTTTCAAGGCGGCCAAGGGATATTTCGGCGGCCGTAAGAATCTCTATCGAACAGCGAAGGACGCCGTTGAGAAGGGTTGGCAACACGCCTATCGGGACCGGAAGAATAAGAAGCGTACCTTCCGTCGCTTGTGGATCACGCGGATCAACGCCGCGGCCAGAGAAAACGAGTTGTCCTACTCTAGGTTCATGAACGGCCTCAAGCAGGCCGGCGTGGAGCTGGACCGTAAGGCCCTAGCCGACTTAGCAGTCCGTAGTCCGGAGGCCTTCAGCGCATTGGCGGACCGGGCCAAAGAGGGGCTCGGGGTCGGCTAACGGTCGGCGTCCAGCGGGGTTCATGAGCCACCAAAACTCCCTGATCCAAACACTCCAGGACTTGGAGACCGAGGCGCTGTCCGCCATTCGGGCGGCGGCTGATGGGGAGATGCTGGAGGCGTTGCGGGTGTCCTTCCTCGGCCGCAAAGAAGGCCGCATATCGGGGATCCTCAGAGGTCTCGGCGAGCTTTCCGTGGATGAGCGGCCGCCAGTAGGCGCCGAAGCGAATCGGGTCAAGGAGGTGCTCCAGGAGGCCCTGAGAGCTCGTGAAGCTGAGGTGATCTCCTCCGGCGGACAGGCTGACGAGGCCGTCGCTGGGGCCGAGGATCTGACGCTTCCCGCTCGGCACTCATGGAAGGGGGGCGTCCATCCGGTCAATCGGGTCATCGACGATATCTGGAGCATCTTCCGGTCCATGGGATTCGTTCGAGCCCGCGGTCCGGAGGCGGACACTGAGTGGTACAACTTCCTGGCGTTGAACACCCCGCTCGACCATCCCGCGGCGGACGAGCAGGACACGCTCTACTTGAAGGACTCCCTATTGCTTCGCAGCCACACGTCGCCCGTGCAGGTGCGGACGATGGAGAAGCATGAGCCGCCCATCCGCATCCTCGCACCGGGTATGGTCTACCGGAGGGACAGCTACGACGCCACTCATACGCCGGCGTTCGCGCAGATTGAGGGGCTGGTCGTGGATGAGGGAATCACCTTCATCGACTTCAAGGCCACTCTGGCTGAGTTCGCCCGCCGCTTCTGGGGTTCGGGAACGAGGGTGCGTTTTCGGCCCTCGTTCTTTCCGTTCACGGAACCGAGCGCTGAGGTCGACGTGAAGCGGATGATCACCATGAAGGACGGGACGCGAGTCGAGTCGGACTGGATCGAGATCATGGGCGCGGGCATGGTGGACCCGAATGTGCTGGACAACGTCGGCTACGATTCGGAGCGTTACACGGGCTTCGCCTTTGGCATGGGCCCGGCCCGGATCGCGATGCTCAAGTACGGCGTGCCAGACCTCCGCATCTTCTTTCAGAACGACGTCCGCTTCCTTTCGCAGTTCACTGCGGGAAGTGCGCAGTGAACATTTCCTACGATTGGCTCAAATCCCTCGCGCCGGGTTTGAGCGAGAGCCCCGACGAGCTGGCGGAGCGCCTCGCGCTCCTGGGGGCGCCCGTCGAGGAGATCACCCCCGTGGCCGCCGGTCTCGAGGACCTGATCATCGGCAGAGTGAAGGTGGTGCGGGGCCATCCCAACGCGGATCGTCTGTCGTTGTGCGAGGTCGACAACGGCGAGGAAGTGGTCCAGGTCGTATGCGGTGCCCCGGTTATCGAAGAGGGAGGTTTTTACCCGTTTGCCCCGGTTGGTGTGACGCTCCCCGGTGGACTCCAGCTCAAGAGAGCCAAGATCCGAGGCGAGTATTCCAACGGGATGCTCTGTTCAGAGAAGGAGCTCGGGTTGGGCCGGGATGCGTCGGGCATCATGCTTCTGTCCGGAGACGTTTCGGCAGGTCAGTCACTCATCGAGGTGCTCGGCTTGGACGACGTCCGCATGGACGTGGAGGTCACCCCGAATCGCGGTGACTGGCTCTCGCACGTGGGGATCGCCAGGGAGGTGGCTCCAGGCGGGGTCGCCGGAGTGGCCTTGGCGCCGGTTCCTGGAGCGAGCCCGCTCGACCTGGAGGTGAAGAGCGGCGAACGCGAGGTGTCCCACGGTGACGTGACCATTCGCATCGACGAACCGAAACAGTGCTATCGGTTTCTCGGCGTGATCATTCGTGGCGTGAAGGTAGAACCTTCACCTCAGTGGATGGCCGCCCGGCTCCGGGCGGTCGGCCAGCAGACCATCAATAACGTGGTCGACGCGACGAACTTCGTCATGCTGGAGATGGGCAGCCCGATGCACGCCTATGATTTGGGCAAGCTGGAGGGGTCGAGCCTGATCGTGCGGAAGGCCTCCAAGGGCGAAACCATGCAGACGCTTGACGGACTGGAGCACAACTTCGACTCTGAGATGCTGTTGATCTGTGACACCGCGGTGCCGCACGATATTGCGGGAATCATGGGTGGCATGCACTCCTCCGTCACGTCGGATACCACCGATCTGCTACTGGAATGCGCTCTCTTCGAGCCGAAGTCGATCCGCCGTACGCGCCGCGCGCTTGGGATCTCGACGGACGCCGGCTACCGGTTTGAGCGGGGCGTGGATCCGGAGGGTCACCTTCCCGCGGTCAAGCGCGCGTTGGAGGTTATCCTCGCCACCGCGGGCGGCGAAGTCGATGGCCCGATCCTGGACGTCCTGCCGCGGCCCTGGGAGGCCTCAGCGCTGAAACTTCGGCCGGCCAGGGTCGAGCAGGTGCTCGGCGTCCGGTTTGATGACGCCGAACTGAGGGCGCTGCTGACGCCGCTCGGATTCACGGTTGAGAATGGGGGAGGGTCGAAGGGGGGTGGAAAGGCAAAGGCCAGTGACGATCTGAGCGTGATGGTTCCGGGATTCCGCAGCTACGATGTGACCCGCGAGATCGACTTGATCGAAGAGGTCACTCGGGCGCACGGATATGACCGCTTCCCGGAGGATCTGGCGGCGGCCCGACCGACGACCGTCGAGGACGACCCCGTCTTCCAACTCGAAGACCGTCTCCGCACCGTGCTTTCGGGCGAGGGACTGTTCGAAGCGACCAATCCGGCGTTCGCTCCGAAGCATGAAGGACAAGTTGAACTTAGTAATCCTATCTCAATGGAAGAAAATAGGTTACGATCGTCGTTGATTCCTGGTCTGGTTCGTAACGTCGAGTACAACTTCGCCCGAGGAGCGAGAGACGTGCGACTGTTCGAACTCGGTACTGTGTTCCACGCCGCCGATGCTGGGGAGCCTCCACGGGAGGATCTCCATGTCGCTTTCGTGATCACCGGACGCAGGGAACCTGAGCACTGGTCTGGATCCGGGGAGGCGGTCGACTTCTCGGACGTGAAGGGCCTCGTAGAGACCGTTTTAGCGGAATCGGGGTGGGAGGGGGCGGCGGTGACCGTGCCCGCTGATGTCGGTTCCGCCGTGGAGAACTCTGAGGACGACTCTGCCGCGGATCCGGCTGAGGATTTGGCCCGCGGGCTGCTTGTGCCGCCGACGGCCCTCGCTCTGTTGGCTGGAGACGGCACTCCGACGGGGGTCGCGGGCCAGGTTCGGTCTGAGCGAATCGACGCGCCGGCTTGGGCAGGTGAGGTCTGGGCGATGGAGCTGACGCTTCCGGCTGAACCGGTGGCCATGACCACGCCCGCGTACCGGCCGCTTTCTCCGTTCCCGGGCGTGGATCGTGACCTGGCGCTGCTCGTCCCCTATGATGTCGCCACGTCGGCCGTGTCGGATGCCATATCGGATGCCGGGGGCGAGCTCCTAGAGCGGGTCACGGTGTTCGACCTCTACCAGGGAGACGGCGTGGAAGAGGGACATCGCTCCTTGGCGTTTCGTCTTCAACTCCAAGCGTGGGATCGTACGTTGACGGACAAGGAAGTGGATCGCGTGGTCGGGAAAATCGTGAAGCGTTTGCGGGAGGGGTTGGGTGTCGAGCAGCGGCTCTAAGACGGAACTCGTGTCCGAGGGCGTGTCACCGGAGCAGGCCGTCGAACGGCTGGAAAGTGCGGTGAACGCCCAGATCAAAGAGGTGGAGCGGCTCCGGGATGAGGTCGTCCGAATGCGAGCGGAGGGTGAGGCACTGGAGGGCCTGCTCAAGGGCGTGACTTCCGGCAAGGAGGGCCCACGCGAATTGCTCGAGAAGCTCCATATCCTCAAAGAGGAAAATGGCGATCTTAGAAGTCGTCTCGACGAGGGGCGCGCCGGCGTGGAGCGACTCTTGGCGCGGGTCAAGTTTCTGGAGGAGAAATCATGACGGACGACAGAAGAGAGTCGGTCACCGTCAGCATCGCCGGCGAAGAGCACACGATTCGCTCGACCGCCCAGCCGGAGTACACGGCGCGGTGTGCGGCGTATGTGGATCGGCGGTTCCACGAAATCAAAAAGCAGGTCGGACTCATCGAGGCCCATAAGGTGGCCATCCTCGCTGCCCTTTCGATCACGGATGAGCTCTTCCAAGCTCAGGACACGCAGGAGTTGAGCGGCTCCCAGATCTCTGAGCGGGTGAATGCACTCGCGGCCCTTCTAGAGGACAGCGCTTCCGGCGGTTGACCCGGCGCTCCTTGCGTCCGCGGGAGCCGGAATTCTATTGTCACACAGGACAACGTACGCTCACCGTTCGGATGCCCGTTCTTCGCGTCCGATTTTGGAGCCAAATAAATGGATCCGCTGGTTAATGGACTGGCGGTGGCTGTGGCGTTGCTCTTCGGAGCCGTGGCATATGTCGGACGCGGCTTGGTGGAGCGATCGCGTCAAAAAAAAGCTGTGGCAGCCGCCGCGGATGAGGCTTCCAGGATCTTGGCCCGTGCTGGGGAAGAGGCGGACAACTTCCGAACCTCCCGTGTGCTGGAGGGCAAAGAGGAGGTCATCCGGCTTCGAGAAGCTTGGAAACGGGAAGAGGCCAACCACCGCGAGGAAGTCGAGAGGGCCGAAAGACGGCTCGCGGAGCGCTCGACGGCTCTCGACCGCCGCTTCGACAATCTGAACGACCGGGAGTCCGCGCAGGGGAAACGCGCGAAGGAGTTGGAGACCGGTACGGAAGAACTCGCTGCCCAAACCCGGGGCCTGGAACAGGATCGAGAGGGGGTCCGCGCCAGGCTCGAGTCCCTTGCCGGGACGTCCCAATCCGAGGCCAAGAAGGAACTCTTGGAAGAGTTGCAGGCCGAAGCCCGGGCCGAAGCGGCCAACACGCTCCGCGAAGTTAAGGAAGAAGCCCAACGAACGGCCGACCGCGAGGCCAAGAAGATTATCGGATTGGCCATCCAGCGCATGGCGGCCGACCAGACCGCCGCGATGACCGTTTCGGTTGTCCAGCTTCCCTCGGACGAAATGAAGGGTCGGATCATCGGCCGGGAGGGGCGCAACATTCGCGCCTTCGAGCAGGCCACGGGGATCGACGTCGTCATCGACGACACGCCTGAGGCCGTGGTCCTGTCCGGCTTCGATCCCGTCCGCCGAGAGGTGGCGCGCATCGCCCTCGGACGGCTGATTGAGGACGGTCGCATCCATCCGGGCCGCATCGAGGAGGTAGTCGGCAAGAGCCGTCAGGAAGTTGAGGAGTCCATGGTCCAAGCGGCCGAGGAAGTGCTGTACGAGCTCGGTATCCACAACGTGCACCAAGAGATCGTCAAGACTCTGGGGCGACTGAAGTTCCGGACCTCCTACGGCCAGAATCAGCTCCATCACGCGAAAGAAGTCGCTCAGTTGGCCGGGAGCATGGCTGCTGAGATGGGTCTCAATGTCCAGGAAACCAAACGTGCCGGTGTGCTTCACGACGTCGGCAAGGGCCTCACGCACGAGCAAGAGGGCACGCACGTAGAGCTCGGTTATCACCTGTGCAAGAAGCACAAAGAGACCGAGATCGTCCTCAACGCCATCAAGGCCCATCACGATGAAGAGCCCCACTACTTCCCGGAGACTTTCCTGGTCACGGCCGGGGACGCGATCTCAGGCTCCCGTCCGGGGGCGCGGCGAGAGATGTTCGAGGGTTACGTCAAGCGGCTCGAGAAGCTCGAAGAGTTGGCCATGGAGCACCCGGGGGTCGAGCGCTGCTTCGCCATTCAAGCCGGTCGGGAGATTCGCGTGATGGTCGAGCCGGAGAGGGTGACGGACCAGGAGATGGCCCAAATTTCCGAGGTCGTGGCCCGGCGCATCGAGAGTGAGCTCCAATATCCGGGGCAGATCAAGGTGGTGGTGATTCGTGAGACCCGCGCGGTCGATTTCGCGCGATAGTCGTACCGGAGGTCGGTACGTGGATTCTGAGCCGCAACGCGCGACTCGTAAGAGGATTCTGAATGCTAGCTGAAGTCATATCGGGGAAGGACATGGCCGTATCGATCCGCGAGGAAGTCAAACAGCGGGTCGCCGGCCTGAAGGAGTCTGGGCTCACGCCTGGTCTCGCCGTGGTGCTCCTGGGCGAAGACCCGGCGAGCCAGGTGTACGTCAACTCGAAGAACAAGGCCGCGACTGAGACCAGCATCTACTCACGGCAGATCACGCTGCCGGAGGACACTTCGGAAGCCGAGCTCCTGGGGGTCGTGTCAGGCCTCAACGCGGATGCTGAGATCCACGGCGTCTTGGTCCAGCTCCCGCTTCCGGATCAGATCGACGAAGGCAACGTCCTCCTGGCCATAGACCCCGCGAAGGACGTCGATGGCTTCCACCCTATCAACGTGGGCCGGCTCGCCACCGGGGACCCCGACGCGCCGGCACCCTGCACGCCATCCGGTGTGATCCAGATGCTTCTCCGGAGTGGAAACGACCCGGTGGGCAAGCACGCGGTCGTGGTCGGACGCAGTAACATCGTCGGGCGGCCGATGGCTGCCCTCCTGCTCCGTAAGGCGCCGGGAGGGAACGCGACCGTGACCGTGGCTCACAGCCGCACGCCCGATCTCGGTGTCGTTACGAGTGAGGCGGACATCCTGATCGTGGCGATCGGGCAGCCCGACCTGATACGCGGCGATATGGTGAAGCCCGGCGCCGTGGTCATCGACGTCGGTGTGAACCGGGTGGATGACGACACCCGTGAGAGGGGCTACCGCTTGACGGGTGACGTGGCCTTCGACGAGGTCAAGGAGGTCGCCTCCGCGATCAGTCCCGTCCCCGGGGGGGTCGGTCCGATGACGATCGCCATGTTGCTCTCGAATACGGTCGAAGCGGCCGTCCGGTTTGCGGCGGCTGAGGGCTAGCGTGATCATCACGCTGCCCACCGGATCGTTGCAAACTGGACCACGATGACTGAGCCTCGCGTCTGGAGCGTCTCCCAGGTCAACCGAGCGGTGCGAACCCTGCTCGAGGACACGGTCGAGAGTCTCTGGATCAGCGGCGAAGTCGCCAACTGGACTCGTGCCCGGTCGGGGCATTGCTACTTCACGCTCAAGGACGAGCAGGCCCAGCTCCGCTGCGCGATGTTCAAGACCGAAGCGGCGAGCCTTCCGGCGGATCCGGAGGAGGGCACGACGGTGAGGGCCTTCGGCGGGCTCACGCTGTACGAGGCTCGCGGCGAGTATCAACTCGTGGTGCGCCGCCTCGAGGCGGCGGGAGCCGAGGGGCTTTGGCGTCTGGCCTTCGAGCGGCTTCGTTCGAAGCTTGAGGTCGAGGGCCTGCTCGCTCCTGAGCGGAAGCGTACGTTGCCGCGTTTTCCCGGGACGGTCGGTGTGGTCACGTCGCTGGTGGGCGCGGCGCTCGCCGATATTTTGACCGTGGTTCGCCGGCGAGCCCCTTGGACGCGTGTGATCGTGCGGGGCACGCGCGTGCAGGGCGAGGGCTCGGGCGAGGAGGTCGCCGCGGCGATTCGGGCCTTGGGAGGCAGCGGCCTGGTCGACGTGATGATCGTCGGGCGGGGCGGGGGATCGCTAGAGGACCTTTGGGCGTTCAACGAAGAGGTCGTGGCCCGCGCGATCCTCGCCTGTCCGGTCCCGGTGATCTCAGCCGTGGGACATGAAGTTGACGTGACCATCTCAGACTTGGTGGCCGATGTCCGGGCCCCCACGCCGTCTGCGGGTGCGGGTGCGGCGGTGGAGGACGGCGAAGGTGTGAGCGATGCGCTGGGGGTCACCCGTACGCGAATGAGCGGGGCCCTGCGAACGTTCGCTTTCCGCCGGAGGGAAGTCCTGGCGATGCGTTTGAGCCAACTCCGGCAGTCCGGCGTCGGCCTGGTACGGCCGCGGCGTGAGGCAGTGGGTCGGGCAGGAGACCGCATGGAGTCGGCGATCCGGGGGTTGGCGGCGCTCAAGAGGGCCCGCCTTTCCGAAGTCGCCGGCAAGATGGATGCACTTTCACCGCTGGCGACGCTGCGACGTGGGTATGCCCTCCCTCAGGGCGCCGACGGGAGAATTCTTCGGACCGTCGGGGCCTTCGGCGAGGGCGACCGGTTCGACCTCCGCGTCTCGGATGGATCCGTGCCGTGCGGAGTGCAGGGTGGATCGTGATCGCAGAGGTGGAGCGTGGCCACGAAGAAGGATAAGGCGCCTGACGCCTCGGGGGATGCCATGACCGATTCCAGAGAGAACGACGCTGTCGATGCCGGGGGCGATGCCGGGAAAAAAGCCGGGGGCGATGACGCTCCATCCCTGGAGGAGCGGCTGAAACGTCTCGAAGAGATCCTGCGATCCCTCGAGGCCGCCGACCTCGACATGGAAGGAGCCCTCGAGTTGTTCGAGGAGGGCGTCGAACATGTGCGCGGGGCCGAAGCGACGCTCCGTGTCGCTGAGCTCAAGGTGGAAGAGCTTCTGGGACCTGAGGGGGATCCCGCAATCCGGCCGCTGGAGGAAGATCCGGAGTGACGCCTGAGCCTCCCGCCTTCGACCTCGAAGCGCTTCTCCGCGACGAAAGGGCGGAGGTGGAGCGGGCACTCCAACGCGCGTGCGAATGGCTGGGGGAGGAGCTCCCCGATGAATTGCTCCAACCGGCCCGGCACGCGGTGCTGAGCGGGGGAAAACGTTTTCGCCCCATACTGTGCGTGGTCGCGTACCGGGCATGCGGTGGAGCGACCGTGCCCGCAGTATACGATCTCAGCGCCGCGATCGAGTTGATCCACGCGTATTCCCTCATGCATGACGACCTCCCGTGTATGGACGATGCCGCTCTTCGAAGAGGCCAGCCGACCCCCCACACGCTCTTCGGAGAGGCGGCCACCGCTCGAGCCGGACTGGCGCTGATCCCGGCAGCCTCTCTCTGGGCCCTTCGCGCGTCGGATGCTCTGGGTGCGGACGACGCACGCTCTCGGAAGATCGTCAGCCAGTTGAATAGGGCTGCGGGCGCCGGCGGGATGGTCGGTGGGCAGGCGCTCGATTTGCTGGGCGAGGGGAAGTATCTCGACTCGAACGCATTGAATCGTCTTCACAGCATGAAGACGGGGGCGTTGCTTACCGCCTCCTTGGTGATCGGTGGCATCGCCGCCGCCGCGTCCGACACGACGCTCGCCGGGCTCGAGAGCTTCGGCCGTGGCATCGGACTTGCATTTCAAGTGACCGACGACATTCTGGACGCGACCGAGATCGCGGCCGATCTGGGAAAGCACCCCAGCGACGGTCTGCTCGACAAGAGCACCTACGTGTCGTTGTTCGGCCTGGACGAGGCGATCGCCAGAGCCCGGGAATACGCAGAAGAGGCGGCAGCGGCGCTTCGAGGCACGGGGGTCGACGCACCGGCGTTGATTGCGCTCGCCTCCTATGTAGTGAAGCGCAAGAAGTAGACTATGTTATGGTCTGGTCAATACCGAAGTTAGGAGTCGGCCCGTGTCGATTTTGGACCAAATAAGCGGACCCGAAGACATCCGAGCTCTCTCTCAGGAAGAGCTACACGAGTTGGTCGTGGAGGCCCGGGAACGCCACGTAGATGTGATTTCCAAGGTGGGCGGCCACTTCGGCGCGAGTCTCGGAGTGGCAGAGCTCACCGTGGCGCTCCATCGCGTATTCGAAACGCCGCGGGACAAGCTCATCTGGGACACCGGCCACCAGGGCTACATCCACAAGATCCTCACCGGCAGAAACGAACGACTTCCGACCATCCGCACGAAGGGCGGGCTGGCGCCATTCCTCCGTCGTGACGAGTCGGAGTACGATCACTTTGGGGCCGGCCACGCGGCTACTTCCATTTCAGCGGCGCTTGGCACGGCGATCGCCCGCGATCTGAATGGCGACGACTTCAGTGTGGTGGCCATCATCGGAGACGGAGCCATGGGGTGCGGCTTGGCCTTCGAGGCGCTCAACAATGCGGGACACACGGACCGCAACCTCATCGTCGTCCTGAACGACAACGACCATTCGATCGCGCCCAACGTGGGGGCGATGAACAAGTACTTGACTGGCGTGATGACGAATCCGGTCTACAACCGCATTCGAGATGAGGTGAAGGATCTGCTCTCGATGGGGCCGGGCGGTGCGAAGGGCATCGTGAGACGGGTCGCGAGCCGCACGGAAGAGAGCGTGAAGAGCCTTTTCGTTCCCGGGATGCTCTTCGAGGAACTCGGCTTCCGATACATCGGTCCGGTCGACGGCCACGATCTCGACTCGCTGGTCGAAACCCTTGCCAGGGTCCGCTGCCTCGATGGCCCGATTCTGGTCCACGTGATCACGCAGAAGGGCAAAGGCTTTCCCCTGGCGGAGGAGAATGCGTACAAGTGGCACGCGGCTTCGCCATTCGACAAGATCAGTGGGGAGGCCAAGAAGGAGAGTGGCGGCCTGCCTCGGTACCAAAAGGCTTTCGGCCACGGACTCACGCAGTTGGGCGAGCTCGATTCCCGGATCGTCGCCATCACCGCGGGAATGCCGGACGGAACCAGTACCGACATCTTTGGTGAGGCCTTCCCCGACCGGTACTTCGACGTGGGTATCGCGGAGGGCCACGGCGTCACGGCGGCTGCCGGAATGGCGGCGGTCGGAGGGGTCCGGCCCGTGGTCTGCATCTACTCCACGTTCCTGCAGAGGGCCTTCGACAGCATCGTCCACGACGTCGCGCTCCAGGACCTGCCGGTCGTCTTCTGTATGGATCGGGCCGGACTCGCGGGCCCCGATGGTCCCACGCACCACGGGTCGTTCGACATTCCTTACATGCTGCTCGTTCCCGGCATGACGGTGACCGCTCCCAAAGACGGCGCCGAGATGATGGCGCTCGTACGCCTGGGCATCCAACACGAATCAGGCCCGTTCTCCGTACGCTGGCCTAGAGACGCGGTGCCTGAGGCCGTCCCTCACGTGAGCGAAATCCCGGACATCAAGTATGGAACGTGGGAAATCCTTCGGCGGGGCTCCGACATCGCCTTCCTCGCCACCGGAACGATGGTGGGCGCTGTCTCCGAGGCTGCAGAGGCGCTGGCGTCCCGTGGCTTCCGGGCGGAGGTCGTGAACTGCCGTTTCCTGAAACCACACGATCGCGAGGTCCTGAAAGATGTGGCTGAGCGCCATCGGCTCGTGATCACGATCGAGGAAGGCGCCGTGATCAACGGGTTCGGCGCCCACATGGCTCGGGAGCTGTCGACCCTCGCGTCGGAGCATGCGATCGACGTGCGGTGTCTGGGGCTGCCCGACCAGTTCGTCCAGCACGGCGGGCGCGACGAACTTCTGCGCGAACTCGGGCTCGACGCCGAAGGGATCGCCACGGAGGCCCGCAGGATGTTGGGAGACGCATTGCCGGCGGCGATGGAGTCGGCGTGAGCGAGCGGACCGCAGTGTCTGACAGCGGTGTCGGTGCCGGAATCGGTCCCGGCGTCAGTCAAGGGACTGCCCTGAGACGCATCGGTGTCGTGGGCCGTCCGGACAACGAAGCCGTGCCCGGATGCCTCGAACAGCTGGCCCGTTTCGCCAGTGAAAACCAGATCGACCTCTCCGTCGAGGAACACCTCACCGATTTGACGCCCGAAGGGGCCAATGGCATGGACCTCGATGCGGAGCCGATCGATCTGCTGATCGCACTGGGCGGGGACGGGACACTTCTCCGAGCGGGCCGATCCGTGGCCGGGCGAGACATCCCAGTTCTCGGCGTGAATCTCGGGCACCTCGGTTTTCTCACGGCCCTTCCGCAAGCGGAACTCGAGGAGCATCTGTCGCTCGTGCTGAACGGCGACTACCGGCTCGATCAGCGCTATACCCTGGAGGCTCGTCTCGTCCATGCCGACGGGTCTCAGGGGGAGCCGATGTTGGCGTGGAACGATTTTGTCATTCACAAGCGGGGGGGCGCTCGTGTGACTCGGCTGGATCTCCGGGTCCAGGAACGTGCGGCGGCACGACCGGACGGGACCAACCAGGCGGACGGAGCGAACGGCGGGGCCGGAGCGAATGGTGGAGCCGAAGAGGATGACGCCTGGCAGGACCTGGGCAGCTTCTCGGCGGACGGACTGATCGTGGCCACGCCCACGGGCTCGACCGCCTATTCACTGTCGGCGGGCGGACCCATCGTAGTGCCGTCGGTCGACTGCTTGATCGTCACGCCCATCTGTCCGCACACCCTGGCCATGCGACCCTTGGTGGTTCCGGGAACGCAGCGGGTTGCCGTCAGTCCGATCGAACGGACGAAGGATCTGGTGGTAACGGCGGACGGGCAGGTCGTGAACGACTTCGAGACCGGTGCTGAGATCCATATCGAGCGTTCCGAAGTCAAGATCCCGCTGGTTCGTTTCGCTGGACAGAATTTTTTCGGAACGCTCCAGCGCAAGCTCAACTGGGCGGCACGGTCCGCCGGTTAGCTAGGGCTGCCACGTAGTGCTCGATATCCCCACGCAGCACTCGGTATATTGAACCATGCTCATCGAACTCCGCATTCGCGACTACGCAGTCATCCATGACCTGACCCTTGAACTGGGACCCGGGCTGAGCGCTCTATCCGGGGAGACTGGGGCCGGAAAATCGATCATCGTCGGAGCGCTCTCGCTTCTGTTGGGCGAACGCGCGTCCAGTGACAGGGTGCGTTCCGGCGCGGAGCGGGCCATGGTCGAGGCGGTCTTCGACGTGTCCGGGCATCCGAAGCTCCGAGCTGAGTTGGGCGAGCTGGGGATCGAGGCCGAAGATGGTCTGCTGATCCTTCGGCGAGAGGTCGCGGCGGCGGGCAGGAACCGCGCTTGGATCAACGAGTCCCCGACCACCGCTCGCACGGTGGGAGATCTGGGACGATCGCTGGTGGATCTTCACGGGCAGCACGAGCACCAAACGCTTCTAAGGAAGGACACGCAGCGCAGCATCCTGGACGCCTTCGGCGAAGCTGAGTCCGAAGCGACCGCGGTGGCGGAGGAGTTCCAGGAGCTTTCCCGCATGGAAGCTCAGCTGAAGGAATTGCGGGAGCACTGCCAGGAACTCGCGAGCCGGGTCGACTTCCTCCGCTTCCAGATGAACGAGCTCAGTGAGGCGAACGTACAACCCGGAGAGGAGGAGAGGCTCGCGGAAGAGGGTCGGCGCCTCGAGAACTCAGAGGAGCTTCTCGGTGAGGCCACGCGGGTCCATGGTGAGCTGTACGCGAGCGACGGAGCGGCCACCGAAACAGTTTCCGCTTTGGCCCAGACTCTTGGCAAGCTGAAGGAGTGGGATTCATCGCTGGAGGGACCCCACAAGGAGCTTGAGGACGCGTATCACGTACTCAGCGAGGTAGGTCGGGAACTGGGCGACTATGTCGGCACGGTCCGCCATGATCCCGAGCGGCTCGAAGAGGTCCGGTCCCGGCTAGACGTGATTCATGCCCTCATGAGGAAGTACGGCCCGACGTCACAAGAGGTCGTCACTGCGACGGAGCGGGTCCAAGGGGAGTTGACCGAGCTCGAGGACGGAAGTTGGGACGAGGACACCCTCGCCGCCGATGTCGAACGTATGCGAGGCTCCCTCGCTTCCGCTGCTGCCCGTCTCAGCGAAAAGAGACAGGAGGCGGCAACCCGGCTCGAGACGGAGGTCGAGGCGCTGCTGCCTGAGTTGGGCCTACCCGCCGCGACCTTCAAGGTCCAAATGGATGCTCTTCCCGAGGTGAGATCCCAGGGAGCCGAAAGCGTCGAATTCCTGGTCTCGGTCAATGCGGGTTTTCCTCCCGCCGCGCTCGCGCGAGTGGCGAGTGGCGGTGAGTTGTCGAGGGTCATGCTGACCCTGAAGGCGATTCTGGCGCAGGTCGATGAGGTTCCGACGCTCGTCTTCGACGAAATCGATGCCGGAATCGGGGGGCAGGTCGCTTCGTTGGTTGCCGCTAAGCTGAAGGATGTAGCCCGTTACCATCAGGTGTTCGTCGTGACCCATCTTCCGCAGCTCGCCTCCCGAGCCCGCAGTCATCTGCTCGTGGAGAAGAGTGACGGCAAGGGACTGGCCGCTGCCGACGTGAAAGGACTTTCAGGCGATGACCGGGTGCGGGAGATCGCGCGAATGCTGGGTGGCGATCCTGAGTCCGAGACGTCGCAGGACCACGCCAGGGAGTTGCTCGCGGCTGAAGACTAGTCCCAGAGGCCTCGATAGAGGCGAAGCCCCACCACGAGGCGCCAGGTCTTGGGCGTCGCGCCCCCACTTCCCGACACCGCTTGCTGGACCAGGAAGCGGGCCTCGCTCGGCCGGCCCCGGCCGCTTTGCACCGTAGAGAAGACGAGGCCACCACCCACCTCCAGCGACTGCTGTTTGGTCTCCAAGTCGAGTGAAGCGGGATCGGGTCCCACTGCAGCGTCGACGGAGCGGTAGCGATCCGCCCTCTTCGAGAAATACCGCACATCGAACGCGACGGCGACCTCCTTCGTCAGGTTCACTCGAGGGGATATACGAAGCTGCATGTAGTCGCCGGGGTTCCAACGCACGACTTGCTCATTCGGGGTGCGGGGCGCGAAGACGCGCTCAGGAGCCGTGATCCGCTTGAGGACCTGCACCGGTTGCTGGATCCCATACGTAAAGTCTCCCACGATGCTGAGGCGTCTTCCCACGCTCATCGTTCCGAACCCGCTCAACTCGATGTCGTACTGGCCGTCTCCGCTGCCCGTGTCGATAAAGTTACGGGGAGAATCCGTGCGGCCCGTGCCGAATCGAAAGAGCGCACCCGCACCGATCTCCAGGCGGAGGGTGGACGCCGGCCCGTCTGGGCTGGCTTGTTGGCCGAACTTCCACAGACGGGCGTAAGCATGGATCTCCACGTCACTGAGCTCCCAGGGGCTCCTCCAAGTCTTGAGGGAATCGCCCTCGACGCCGAGTTGGGAATTCGTCACTAGGTCCAGGTACGTCGCTTCGGTCAACACTTCGGTGGCCAAAGGGATGGACTTCGGAAACACCGCGACGCCGACGGCCTGATAGGCGTTCACAAGCGTGGTCACACGATCCTGGAGCGCGACTCCCGTAGCGGAGCCTTCGAGCGGGTACACGCCGTAACCCACCCCACTCGTCAGGGCCCTGAGGAAGCTCTGGCCGTCCGCCCAAAGGTTAGAGGCTTGCGAGCACTCCGGACTCGACGGATCCGACGTGCACAACGTCGTAGCGATTGCCGAAAGGGCGGAGTTCGCCGCTGACACGGACCCCAGGAAGTCCCCGGCCGTGCTCGGTGTCACGCCAACGTTGGCCCCCGCGGTCTGGATGGAGGTCTGGAACTCGGCGCGGCGTCGTGACAACGGAACTGTAGCGCCCACGCTCAACCAGTCGAAGACGCCCAGGTCCAGCCGGATCGGAATCCAGACGGCGTCCTTCGTCAAAACCGCCCGAGTCTGGCCCAGCACCAAGGGCGTAATGGCTGCCCCCGTGGCCGTCGCAAGGTTGGTCTCTAGATCTTCGAGGCGAGGGAAGAGCCGGGCGCCTGCCGCAGTGTCCTCGAAGTCGAACCCGAGCGGCTCGCCCTTCTCAATGATCGATCCGCCCTCCACCCGTCGGCCGAAGCGCTCGTCCGCGAACAGGAAGAGCGAATTGACCTCAAGCCGGAGCTGCCCGGCTGGGAGGAGTGGTCCCGAGAACTCCTGGGCCCCGAGGCCGAAAGGCATGATGATCGAGGCGAGAACTGCGAGAGCCACCTTCATTCGATGTTCGATTCCCCTCAGCTATGGGCTGCGTTCTTCCGTCCCCAGGCCAGGACGAAGGACATGGCCGGGGAACATAATGGGGAAAAGAGGCCGTGGGAACTTGACATTTCAAGGTCCCTTTCTAGGTTCCAGCGCACAAATGAAGGGTGTTTCGGCAACGTTTCAGGTAGGTTTGGGTAGACTTCCGAGACACCTTTTTCTATTGCGGGAATAGCTCAGTTGGTAGAGCACCACCTTGCCAAGGTGGGGGTCGCCGGTTCGAGTCCGGTTTCCCGCTTTTTTGGGGTGAGCCCGTCACTCACGATGGGCAACCCCCTTTTTTTAGGCGTCGTAGCCAAGCGGTAAGGCAGAGGCCTGCAAAGCCTTTATTCCCCGGTTCGAATCCGGGCGGCGCCTCTAGGGATTACAAGGGTTCTGACCAGGACCATCTCTTAATGGGCCGCGGTGCGCTCGGAGCCTCAGCCTCTTCGACGCAACCATGATCGGTGTCGGAGCCATGATCGGCGCCGGCATCTTCGTGCTCACGGGCATCGCGGCCGGCGTATCCGGTCCGGCCTCGATCCTGGCGTTCTCTCTGAACGGGGCCCGGCCTCCGTACTGGTCGTGAAGCAGTACGAGGGTCATGTTCGCTCGATGTTAAAGCGTATGTTCGGATAGCCGAAGGATTCGACCCGACGTGGGCACTCCTCGGACGGACGCCGCCACGCTCCGCTCAGAGCTCCCGCGGAAGCTGGTGCACGTCGGCATGGGCGCGTTTGCGCTCCTGCTGCGTTGGCTGACGCCATGGCAAGCGGTTTTCATGGCAGTGGCCGCTCTGATCCTGAATTCGTTTTTTGTCCACCGGATCACGCGAGGGGCCTTACTTCGGCCTGAGGAGCGGGGCCCTCGTTTCTCGCGCGGGGTGGTGCTCTACCCGGCAATCCTTCTTCTGACCTTCATCATTTTTCGATATCGGCTGGAGCTGGCGGCGGGGATCTGGGCGCTGCTCGCCGTCGGGGACGGAATGGCCGCGTTGTCGGGCCTCACGCTCCGGGGTCCGGCGTTGCCCTGGAATCCCAAGAAGACATGGTCGGGCCTGGCGGCGTTCGTCGTGTTCGGCACCGCCGCGTGTGCCTGGGTCATTCGTTGGACTCAGCGGGCGGGCACGTGGACTCTGGGTGACTTCCTCGTTCCCGGCGGGCTGCTCACGCTAGGCGGGGGCGATGCGTCCGGGCGGATTGGGGACGCGTTCCTGATGGGTGGCGTCGTCGGGGACGCCGGCGCCGCCGGTGTGCCGGGGTCGCTGTCACTTCTGGTCATCGGCTGCCTCGTGGCGACCACCGCGGCCGCGTTCGCCGAATCACTGGAAACGAACGTCGACGACAACATCCTGGTGCCTGTCGTCGGCGGTGCGGTGCTGTGGGCGGCAACGCTCGTGGACCCGGGATTGCTCTTTGAGGGCCAAGCCGCCTCCACACCCTGGTTGACCGGTGTGGCGATCACGGTGCCTGTCACGGTCATTGTCTATTTCGCACGCGCCGTGGATCGCTCCGGGGCCGTCGCGGGGGCACTCCTGGCCATCACCCTCTATGTATATGCGGCTTGGCCGGGGCTAGTGATGCTGGGGGGTGTCATGGTGATCGGTATGGTCGTGACCCGACTGGGCCGCGCACGCAAAGAAGCGTTGGGGCTGGCGGAAGGGAGGGGTGGGCGCAGAGGTATCGGCAGCGTCGTGGCCAACGCGGGAGCGGGTGTGGCGTTCGCGTTCCTGGCTGTGACGACGCCTTATGCTGAGATGTTCACCATTGCGATGGTCGCTGCGTTCGCCACGTCGCTCTTCGACACTGCAGCGACTGAGTTCGGTCAGGCCTTCGGGCGGCACCACGTTCTCGTGACGACCTGGCGGGCCGTCCCGGAGGGCACCACGGGTGGCGTGTCCGTGGCGGGCACCTTTGCGGGCGTCTTTGCGGCTATCGTCCTGACGGGTGTGGGCTGGTCTATGGGCCTGATCGCCGGTGCCGCGGGCCTGGCCGTGATCTTCGGGGCGCTTTGCGGGTCGACCCTCGAATCGTTCCTGGGAGCGGTGATGGGGAAGGGGAGCCGCTCCGATCACCACCTTCGCAACCTGGCCAACACGGTCGTGGGGGCGGGTGTGGCCTGGGGGGGGCTGGTGGCCTTGCAGGCTTGGAGGTCGCTGTGAGCTTCCGTAGCCATTACCTGCGGCGTTCACGAACAGGATGGATGGCCGTCCTCGCCGGCGTCGGCGTGGGTCTAGCCGTTCTTTACGTGACGCTGGTGACGGTCCCCCACGCGCTGGGAGTGCACGGGGCGATCTGGTCCCTCGCTGCGAATTTCGCGACGTGCATCACGGTGTCCGCATTCACGAGGCCCCCCTCCGATGAGACCGTCGAGCGGATCCACGGTGCCGTCGAGGACTACGTGTACGGATCGGGTGAAGCCGGGTCGGAGGAGGCCCTGAGGAGCTCCTAAGAAGGTTCCGAGGGGCTCCTCAGCAGGTCCCAAGGAGGATCCCGATGAGGTTCTCCTAAGGGGGCTAGTCCCTGCCCGGTCCCATCAGCGCCTCACGTAGCAGACTCTGTGTGACCTCGGGATCGGCGGCTCCGTTGGTTTCCTTCATCACCTGACCGACGAAAAAACCCATGAGGCCGGTCTGGCCGTCGCGGTAGCTTTGGGCTTGGGTCGGATTCGCTTCAACCAGGCGCGCGATCATTGGCTCGAGCGTCGACGCATCGCTCACCCGGCCCAAGCCCCTCGACTCGATCACCGCCTCGGGATCTCCTCCTTGTTCGGCCAGCACCGCCAAAACGTCCTTGGCCGCGCGTCCGGATATTTCTCCCTTCGAGACGAGCTCGACGAGGCGGGCCAGTTCCCGCCCCCCGAAGAGCAGCGCGTCCACCGGGCGGTCTTCGAGAACACGGGGCACCTCGTTCACGGTCCACTTCGCCAGCCCGGACTCGTCGGCCGTGTGCTTCGACCCCTCTTCGAAGAGCGCGAGCAGTCCGACGTCCTGCGCCAGTACGGATGCCTCGCTCTCGGCCAAACGGTGCTTCTCACGCAGCCCGTCGTACCGCGAAGCTGCTCCGGGATCCTCCGGACGCGGGCTGGCCAACGGGCGTTTTGTGTCCTCGCTCTTGGTGCTAGATCCATCCTCTGACTGGGACGGCTCCGACTCCGCCCGAGCGCCTGCCGCTCCACTTGCCGCCACTCTCAGAACTTTCGCCCAGCTGTCCCGGAGCGTGACGACGCGGTTGAAGACCAGGTGGTCCGACTTGGAGTCGACGGCGTCCTGAACGAAGTAGCCGGTGCGCTCGAATTGATACGTAGTATCGGGAGGATCCGACGCGACGCTCAGCTCGACTCGGGCGTCCGCGAGGATCGCAAAAGACTCTGGGTTCAGGTGCGCCGTGAAGTCCTCACCCTCTTCCACGTCCTCAGGGTCCGGCACTGAAAACAACCGATCGTACAAACGGACTTCGGCGGGAACGGAGTGGGGCGCCGAGACCCAGTGGATGGTGCCTTGCACCTTGCGCCCGTCCGGCGCCGAGCCACCTCTCGTTTCGGGGTCGTACGTGCAGTGCACCTCCGTGATGACCCCATCTTCATCCTTCACGACATCGACACAGCGGACGACATACCCGTAGCGCAGGCGCACCTCCCCACCCGGAACCAGCCGGCGAAATCCCTTTGGCGGATCCTCCTCGAAGTCGTCGCGCTCGATCAGAAGCTCCCGTGTGAAAGGCACGAGGCGTGACCCCTCTTTGCCGATATCGTCCGGGAAGTACGGCGCGTCCAACTCTTCGAACTCTCCCTCCCCGAAGTTGTCGACGACGAGCTTGAGAGGACGAAGTACGCACATGACACGGGGCGCGGTCGGATTCAGTTCATCCCGGATCGCGTACTCGAGCTTCGCGTAGTCCACTCGGTTCTCGGTCTTGGCCACGCCGATCATGTCGCAGAAGGCGCGGAGGGCGGCTGCGGGAACCCCACGCCGGCGCATTCCGGCGATCGTGGGCATCCTCGGATCGTCCCATCCGTCTACGTACTCATCCTGGACCAAGCGGAGCAGATTTCGCTTGCTCAGGAGGGTGTATTCAACGTTGAGCCGCGCGAATTCGTACTGCCTCGGCTGGGGACGAGGGACGTCGACATGATCCAGAATCCAGTCGTACAACTGCCGGTTGTTGTCGAACTCGAGAGTGCAGACAGAGTGCGTAATGCCCTCGATGGAATCGGACAGACAGTGGGTGAAGTCGTAGAGCGGATAGATGCACCAATCGCCACCCGTGCGGTAGTGGTCCGCATGCCGAATCCGGTAGAAAACGGGATCGCGCATGAGCATATTCGGTGACGCGAGATCGATCTTCGCCCGCAGCACGTGGGCGCCGTCGGCGAACTCGCCTTCGCTCATGCGGCGGAAGAGATCCAGATTCTCCGCGACGGACCGGTCCCGGTAAGCGGTCGGCCGTCCCGGCTCCGTCACGGTGCCTCGGCAATCCCTGATCTCTTCCTCGCTCGAGCTGTCCACATACGCGAGGCCCGCCTCGATGAACTCCATCGCGTATTGATACAAGCGCTCGAAGTAATCTGAGGCGAAATAGAGGTGATCCCCCCAGTCGAACCCGAGCCAGCGCACGTCTTCCTGAATCGAACGGACGTAGAGTTCGTCTTCGGTCTCGGGATTCGTGTCGTCGAATCGAAGATGGGTGACGCCATCGTGATCGGCGGCCGCGCCGAAGTTCAGACAGATCGACTTGGCGTGGCCGATGTGTAGAAAGCCATTCGGCTCGGGGGGGAACCGAGTGACGACGGCGCCCCCATGCTTGCCCGTCTCGATATCGGCGGCGATGATGGCACGCACGAAATCTCGCCCGGCAACGGTACGATCAGGATGGTCAGTCATCTTCGACATCGGAGTAGAACCGTGGTTGTGGCAGCCCGTGGGGCCGCCGGGTTCGAACCAACGAAGTCTAACTCTGGTATGAACCTATGGTCCACGGGTAGGCGACCCCTCGGGGCCCAAGGATTTCTCCAACTTGGAGCACATGTGACTAGGATCGGGTCCAGGACCGCGCTTCCCATCGTTGCGGCCCTCTTGGGCCTCGTGCTTCTGCGCCCTCTACCGGCGGCCGGCACCCAAACGCGGCTCGATGGAGAATATGGACTCTGGGTGATAGACAGCGGGGGCGAGCTCGGAGTGGGGTGGCTCACATCCGCCGCCGAGGAGGGCGTCCTGGAGGGTATCTCCGAAGGTCGCTTGGTCTACTGAGTCGAGACAACGTTTCGACAGGCGCGCTTCGCGACGTTTCCACGCCCGAGTGGAAATACGGCGCTTCTGCGCTACGGTGGATTGGCGGACGCTGAGGATCTCCATGAGACAGTGTTGTATCTGAACGACGAGGGGCTGAGGCTCCCCGTAGTCCTCACCGATGTGGATTTCCTCTTCGTGGTGGGAGATGAGCATGGAGAGTTCGAGCGAGTCCTCAGTCTTCCGGGAAACGCTGGACTCATCGACGCGAACCGTAACTGGGTCGGGGGAGAGAGGCACGTGGTATTCCTCGGCGACATCTTCGATCGCGGCCTGGAAGTCACACGGGTCCTGTGGTTTCTCTACGGATTGGAGCACCAGGCCCCCGGGCGGCGGGGGGAGGCTCCCATATCGTGCTGGGGAACCACGAGACGATGATCTTCACGGAGGACATCTGCTACGTCACCACGAAGGAGCAGTTCATCGCTCGCTTTCACGGGACTTCCTATACTTGTTTGTTCGATATTCGCCATTCCCTTTTGGGTGCTGGCTCGTCGGCCGGGTCTCATGAAAGTAAACGGGGTGCTGCTCGCCCATGGCGGTGTGGCTCCGGGGTCGAGTCCCCGTTCCGTAGAGACGGTGAACGATTCGATACGGACCTTCATGTCGGAGGACATTTTCTACCAGTGGGGCGACACGACCATGGCTCTGATCACCGACGCTGAGACGGCTGAGCGCCTAGCAGATCAGCACTTGAGTGTGATCGTGATGGACCCGGCGGCTGTCGCGCGGCGGACGGAGATCCTCTTCGACCAGACGGGTATCCTGTGGTTCTTAGGGTACGTGGAATCGGACACGTTGGGGGCGGCGCTCGATGACGTTTTGGAAGAGTTCGGGGTGGAGATCCACATCGTGGCCCATACGCCGTTGAGTACCATCGCAGCCCGTTATGACGGGAAGCTCCCGGCGGTCGATCTCGAGAGACCGGCTACCGAAATGTTGCTCCTCGAGTGGGACGCCGGGGAAGGTTGCTACCGGCGATGGAATGTCACTCTGGACGGTCCTCCGGAGCCGTTCTAACAAAAGAGGGGGTCGACCGTTTCCGGTCGACCCCCTTCTCACACCCTCTTTCAAGGATGGCGCTTTGGCGGGGAAAGCTCATTTAAAAAACCCGCGAGGGGTCCTTAGCAATCCTTATCGCTAATACTAATGATTACTGACAAGGTGTCAACGCGGCGAAGGCGCTCGCCAGTCGAGGCGCCGATCGCCCTTACGGCGCTGATCCTTTCGCCGTAGGTCGCCGCTGCGCCGGGAGGTTTCTGCACGGCGCTCACCCTCACGATTATCCTCTTCGACCTCGATGGCCTCGTCGCCTTCGTCGCGCCGAATCCAGATTCGGCAAGCCGGTCGGCTTTGCGCCGATCTTCCCGTCGGCGGTCCTCAGAATCGTCCATCGGTCCTCCTCCTGCCCGATGACGTCCCCAGGGCCGACCTACGACTCTAAAGACCGTCTAACTTACACGCGACCGTACGAGGCAGTGAAGGGCTTACGTGGTGCTTCGGTGGCGCGTGAACTCCTGGAACACCACACTGAGGTCTTTAGCGACGAGGCCGTTGCATACTCCCGACTGCGGGTCGGTGCGGCCGCCCTCGTGCGCGCAGCTCCCCGGGGGCGCTCCACCAGAGGATGCGCGCGCGCGGAGCGGTCGCACGGGGGGCTGCCGATGGCCGGGCTGCCCGGCCGGGGCTGGGAGATGCCGTGTTGGCTTGCGGTCGACCTGAGGTCTGAGGCCTTGTGTTGGGAGTGGACTGTGGCGCCGGCGCCCGCTCTCTCAAAGCACGTGACCGGGTCACCGATTCAGGGCGGGATTGGGCTGCTCCAGAGCGAGATCGGGATGTGGGCTGAGGTCCAGCGTCCGTGGGAGCCGGGCTTGCCGCCCGGCCCGTGGTCGGTGCTCGCGAAGGCCGATTCGGTCCGGCGGCAGACGTCGGTGCGCTCCGTCGCGTCGTGCTCGTGAGTTCACGGTCACTCGACGTCGCGGGGCGACGTGTCGTGGCCTGAGACCTCGGGAACACGCGTGTCGGATTAGCGCGACGGGCACTCAAGCCATCCGTGCGGGGAGCTGCGCCTCGCGAAACCGCCTCCGAAGGTCGAGCCCGTGCTGAGCGTGCATCCGCCACACCCGCCGGCCCGCGAGGAGCCTGGGCCCGGCTCGGCGCTGCCACACTGGTGGCGCGCCTCCGAGGTTGCGGCGCGGCGCGGTCCCTCACACTACTCAGCGCGCTCGACGCCCTGGCCCTCCGGTCCGTGATGGACCGTGTGGGTGTCGTTCTTACGGAGGCTATTGAGCGGAGGGTCGCAACGCGTTGCGACCCCGCTTGCGGAGACTCCTTGTACAGTAGCTCAAGGAGAAATGGGTGTAACTGGAGTAGCCGTAGGGCCAGTAGTAGTGACGCCGCCGGGGGCGGTAATACGGGTTCACCGAAACAACGGAATAATTCTGGCGAACGTGGATGCGGTCGTGCCCCGAGTAACATGCGTGCCGGTACCTCCCAGCAGGGATCCTCGAAGTAGACATCGTACAAAGGATCCACGGCCGTGTACGATGCGCCGATTCCCAAACGGGCGCTCCCGGTTCTGAGGCCCACGGAAACCGAAGAGTTGCTCAAGGAATACTGTGCAGCCGCGGCGCCAGGGCGCCAGGTGGACGCGAGTCCGATCAGGAAAGCCGTTCGCATCAGTTTGGCCACGATGTCCTCCTTGGGAGATCCTGTCCTCGTCAATTGCATAGGCCGTGCCATCGGATCTCCACGAGCGGAGACTTATATTTGTTGCGGGCAAATGGCCATAAGGACCTGTGTGGCCCACGCCGGCCTGTCCTCGCATGAGGACGGACTGGGGTCGGTCACGTGACAGAGTGGTTGGACCGTCTGAGGCTCTTGCATTGCCTCGACGGCGGCGTGTCCGGGTCCAAGACCCTTGCCCCGGAGACAGAAAGAGCGGAAATTAAGATCCACCCAATCGGGTGCCCGGAACGAAGGTCTTCGATTCAACGGGCCGAACTTGAGTCGTTCCAACCTCGGACACCGTCCTCCCGTGGCTTCGGCCGTAGGAAATGCCCGGCGCGAAAGCTGGACCCGGGCTCAGACGATGGACGAGCTGCCCCAAGACAGCCGGGGTAGGATTCTTTTCGGCCTGGAACTGTCGGTGGCAGATCCCGCTGTTTCGACGTTGCAAACGTCGCGGCGGGATGAGAGGCCGGCTTCTCTCGTTCTTTTTCGTAGGCAGCAGTTTAAGGCCCGCCGAACGGGCGGGCCCACATAAGGAAATCCAAAACAGTGGACGGTAATTCACCCAATGATGGGCGTGCGGAGACAGACCCGCGCGATCAGGAACAGCGCGCCCCTGCGGAATCGAGCGAGGTACGGACCGACACCTCGGACGATTCGAACCAACGCCAGGAGGCGACTGGGGGCGAGGGCTCGAGAGATTCGAGGGCTTCGGGTCGCCAGGGAGGTGGCAGGTCCCGCCAGGGACAGGGCGGCGGCGGCCAGGGACAGGGGCAGGGCCGGAATAACCGGCAGGGTAGGGGTGGCCAAAGGAACCGAGGAGGACGAGGTCGGAGGCGCCAACGCGGCCCAGAGGGCGGTGGCGATCGCCAGAGCAACAGCCGCCAAGATGATGGTCGAAACGACGATGTCGAGTTGGCCAGTCCAGACGACAGCTCGGTCGAGTTGCTCGGGATTATTGAGGTTTTGGGCAATGGCTCCGGCTTCATTCGCCGCCGTGAGGCGGGCTATACACCCAGCAACGAAGACATCTACGTCGGGGCGAAAGTGATTCAAAAATTCGGACTTCGAACCGGTGATGAGCTCACCGGATCGGTAGGCCCGAAGCCCAGGAGCGGAAAGAGTCCGCCCCTCACGCATCTAGCGCTCGTCAATATGAAGCCCCCAGACGATGCGCTGAGACGGCCCGACTTCAACCGTCTCAGCGCAGTGCATCCGAGCGAGCAGCTCGTTCTGGCGTGTGATCGTATGATCGGGGGGCAGCCCGACTACACCAACCGGGTCATCGACCTGTTCTGTCCCTTGGGCAAGGGACAGAGGGCCATGATCGTGGCGCCCTCAAAGGCTGGGAAGACGACGGTGCTTCAGTCGATCGCTGAGGCCATCGTCACGAACCACCCGGAGTGTCGTCTCATGATTCTCCTCGCCGACGAACGGCCGGAAGAAATCACTGATATGGAGATGTGTGGGTTCGGCGAGGTCAT